>OGYX01000583.1_pt1 | contig 28413 bp, 21 predicted proteins | sample 1576601 | NCBI WGS metagenome assembly OGYX01 (sample SAMEA3541561, study PRJEB24748) | human gut metagenome | biome: human gut; feature: human-associated habitat; material: faeces | place: China | collected 2012 | reverse complement strand
GTGCAGGAACCACTTCCTACACCTTGCGGCGGGCTACGCCTTCATAAAATCAAACGCCACTAATTACTGTACTGACAGATTCGTATACCCCATCAGATCCAGATCTATCTGCTGTGCCGCTTCTCTTCCTTCCCGGATTGCCCACACAACCAACGACTGTCCTCTATGCATATCTCCTGCCGTAAATATATTCGGCACATTCGTTTTATACTCACCCGGAGCTGTTTTAACATTCGTGCGCTCATTGACTTCCACACCGAATGCCTTTGTCACATAATCCTCACTTCCGAGGAACCCCGCTGCGATCAGCACCAGTTCTGCATTTACCGTGTACTCACTTCCTGCGACCTCTGCCATCATCATACGTCCGGTCTTTTCATCCTTCTTGCTTTCCAGTTTCACAAGAACCACCTTGCAAAGATTTCCATTCTTATCTTTGACAAATTCCTTTACCGTTGTCTGATAAACCCTCGGATCATGTCCCCAGAGAGCAATTGCTTCCTGCTGGCCATAGTCTGTCTTGCAGACTCTCGGCCACTCCGGCCATGGATTCATAGCGCTTCTCTCATCCGGAAGTTTCGGCATCATTTCCAGCTGAAGAACGGATTTTGCACCATGACGGATCGACATTCCAACACAGTCATTTCCCGTATCGCCACCACCGATGACAATTACATTTTTGCCCTTTGCAGAAATATATTCGCCTTCTTTCAGCTGCATCTCATTTTTCCAGAGACATTTCGTAGTTGATTTCAGAAAATCTACTGCAAAGTAGATTCCTTTAGCATCTCTTCCGGGTACTTTTATATCACGCGGATGGGATGCACCGCAACAAAGCACCACCCGGTCAAACGCTTTCAGAAGTTCTGCAGATTTCTTATCTTTTCCAATATTGCAGCCAGTTTCAAAACGGATGCCTTCTTCTTCCATTACTGCAAGTTTCCGGTCGATGAACTGTTTTTCCAGCTTCATATTCGGGATTCCATAGCGGAGAAGTCCACCCGGCTTATCTTCCCGCTCAAATACTGTTACCAGATGTCCTCGTTTATTTAACTGATCTGCGACTGCGAGACCGGAAGGTCCGGAACCGATTATCGCTATCTTTTTGCCGGTACGCGCTTTCGGCGGACATGCTTTTGCATATCCTTTTTCGTAAGCATTTTCAATAATCCCATATTCATTTGCTTTAGTCGTCACAGGGCTTCCGTGCAGGTTGCAGGTACATGCCGCCTCACAAAGTCCCGGGCATACCCTGGAAGTAAATTCCGGAAAATTGTTTGTCTTTTTCAGTCGGTAATATGCCTCTTCCCAGTTGCCGTGATAAATCAGGTCATTCCACTCCGGCACCAGATTATGCAGAGGACAGCCGCTTGCCATCCCTGCGATCATCTGTCCCGCCTGGCAGAACGGGACGCCGCATGCCATACATCTGGCGCCCTGTATTTCCTGCTCTTCTTTTGACAGAGGCGTGTGGAATTCCCGGAAATGCTTAATTCTCTCTTTTGGAGATTCGCACTCTGCATCGCGTCTGTCATAATCCATAAATCCTGTTGCTTTTCCCACGTTTTTGGCCTCCTATCTTCCTTCTTTGATCGCATAAAATGCTTCGGTTTTTGCCTGTTCGCTGCTGAGACCTTTTTCTTCCAGCTGAAGGATGCGGGTCAGCATTCTCTCGTAATCACGCGGAATGATCTTCTTAAACTTCGGCAGGTATTCTTTGAAATGATCCAGGATTTCTTTTCCCGTCTCGGAATTGGTTGCTGCTACATGTTCTTCGATCATACCTTTCAATTCAGATACATCGAACTTAGATGTTACTTTTTCGATATTAACCATCTGTTTGTTGACTTTTGTATAAAGATCACTGTCCATATCCAGAACGTAAGCAACACCGCCACTCATACCTGCTGCAAAGTTCTTTCCGGTCTTGCCAAGAATTGCAACCCGTCCACCAGTCATATATTCGCATCCATGATCACCGACCCCTTCTACAACTGCTGTTGCTCCGGAGTTACGGACACAGAAACGTTCGCCTGCCACACCATTGATATAGGCTTTTCCGCTTGTTGCACCATAAAGCGCTACGTTACCAATAATAATATTTTCATCAGCTTTAAATTTCACACCAGTCGGCGGATAAACGATCAGTTTACCACCGGAAAGTCCTTTTCCAAAATAATCATTGCTGTCACCGGTCAGTTCCAGCGTCAGACCTTTTGGTATAAATGCTCCGAATGACTGTCCGCCTGCGCCCTTACATTTCAGCACATAGCTGTCTTCTTCCAGTCCGTCCGGATAACGTCTTGTAATCTCAGAACCGAAGATTGTGCCGAATGTACGGTCTGTATTTTTTACATCCAGCTCCAGGATTCTCTTCTGTTTCTTTTCCAGTGACGGAAGAAGTTCCTTTACCAGAACTCTTTCATCCAGTGTTTTATTTAGTTCAAAATCAAAGACTTTCTTCGGATTGAAGATCATGCCTTTCTTCTCTTTTGCATACGGATTATTGAGGATTCTGGAAAGATCCAGTGTTGCGGCACGTTTGGATGTCGGCACATCTCTCACTTTCAGAAGGTCTGTCCTTCCCACCAGTTCATCCACGGTACGAATGCCAAGTTTTGCCATATATTCTCTTAATTCTTCCGCGATAAAACGCATGAAATTGATGACATATTCTGGTTTTCCGGCAAATCTCTTTCTCAGTTCCGGATTCTGGGTTGCAATTCCGACCGGACAGGTATCCAGGTTACATACACGCATCATTACGCACCCCATGGTTACAAGCGGTGCCGTCGCAAATCCAAATTCCTCTGCACCGAGAAGTGCTGCGATCGCCACATCACGACCACTCATCAGCTTACCGTCTGTCTCGATACGGACTCTTTCTCTCAGTCCGTTCTGGATCAGTGTCTGATGTGTTTCAGAAAGTCCAAGCTCCCACGGAAGTCCGGTATTATGGATAGAACTTCTCGGTGCTGCTCCTGTACCTCCGTCATAACCGGAGATCAGAACCAGTCCGGCTCCTGCTTTTGCAACACCCGCTGCAACCGTTCCGACACCGGCTTCAGATACCAGTTTGACAGAAATTCTTGCATCCTTGTTTGCATTTTTGCAGTCATAGATCAGCTGTGCCAGATCTTCGATCGAGTAAATATCGTGATGCGGCGGCGGTGAGATCAGTCCCACACCCGGCGTAGAATGTCTGGTTTTTGCTACCCAAGGGTAAACCTTTCCCCCCGGCAGATGACCACCTTCTCCAGGTTTTGCTCCCTGTGCCATCTTGATCTGGATCTCTTTTGCACTGACAAGATATCTGCTTGTAACGCCAAAACGTCCACTGGCAACCTGTTTGATCGCAGAGCCTCTGTCGGTTCCAAGGCGCTCGATATCCTCTCCGCCTTCACCTGAGTTTGACTTACCGTGCAGTGCATTCATTGCAAGGGCAAGGGTTTCGTGTGCTTCCTTTGAAATTGATCCGTAAGACATTGCACCGGTCTTAAATCTGGTCACGATCGAATCCACACTCTCTACTTCTGAAAGCGGAACTCCTTTCTTTGGATAATTGAAGTCCATCTGTCCACGGAGTGTGATTCCTTTGGATTCTTCATCAACCATCTGCGTGTACTGCTTGAACATTTCATAATCCCCGCGTCTTGTGGACTGCTGGAGCATATGGATCGTTCTCGGGTTGTACAGATGCTTTTCACCACCACTCTTCGACTTGTGCTGTCCCACACTGTTCAACGTCAGATCTACGGAAAGTCCCAGCGGATCAAAGGCCTCGGAATGCCTTGCCATATAATCTTTTGCAATTTCTTCCAGTCCGATACCACCGACACGGCTGACAGTTCCGGTGAAATATTTTTCAATGAATTCCGGTTTTAATCCAATCGCTTCAAAGATCATGGATCCCTGATAAGACTGGATCGTGGAAATTCCCATCTTCGATGCAATTTTGACAATTCCGCTTATAACAGCTTCATTATAGTCATTGACTGCTGCATAATAATCTTTCTGAAGCATATCTGTATCGATCAGCTGTTTGATCGATTCATGTGCAAGATACGGGTTGATCGCAGATGCACCATATCCCAAAAGCGTTGCGAAATGATGTACTTCTCTTGGTTCTCCGGTCTCAAGGATCATGGCAACCTCTGTTCTTCTCTTAGTTCTTACCAGATGCTGATGAACCGCTGAGGTTGCAAGCAGGGACGGGATCGCAATATGATATTCATCCACACCTCTGTCACTTAAGATCAGGATATTCATGCCTTCACGGATTGCACGGTCTACCTGGATAAACAGATAATCGATCGCTTTTTCCAGGCTGGAGTTTTTATAATAAGTAGTAGAAATTTCTGCTACACGGAAACCGTCGACTTTCATGTTACGGATCTTCAGGAGATCGGTAGCTGTCAGGATCGGATCATTGATCTTCAGTACATGACAGTTTTCCTCTTTCTGTTCCAAAAGGTTTCCTTCTTCTCCGACATATACCGTTGTCGAAGTCACGATTTTTTCACGAATCGCGTCGATCGGCGGGTTCGTTACCTGTGCAAATAACTGTTTAAAATATCCAAACAGAGACTGATGCTGCTCAGAAAGAACGGCAAGTGGTGCATCGATACCCATGGCTCCGATTCCTTCGCTTCCATTCATTGCCATATTTAAAATAGAAGTCTTCACTTCTTCGTAAGAATATCCAAATGCTTTCTGCAGTCTCTGGCATTCTTCTCTAGAATACTGCGGTACTTTCTGATTCGGGATCTTTAAATCGCTTAAATTGACCAACTGACTGTTCAACCATTCGCCATAAGGCTGTCTTGCCGCATATTCTTCTTTCAGTTCCTGGTCGTCGATGACACGCCCCTGAACGGTATCAACAAGAAGCATCTTACCTGGATGGATTCTTTCTTTGACTACGATCTTCTCCGGCGGGATATCCAGAACACCAACCTCAGAAGAAAGGATCAGTGTGTCATCATCTGTGATATAATATCTGGAAGGTCTGAGTCCATTTCGGTCAAGTACGGCTCCTAAAATATCTCCATCTGAGAACAGGATGGATGCCGGTCCGTCCCATGGCTCCATCATCGTTGCGTAATACTGATAGAAATCCTTGATTTTCTGTGACATCGTTGCATTCTGTGCCCATGGCTCCGGGATGGTGATCATAACTGCCAACGGAAGCGGCATACCACTCATCACCATAAATTCCAGCGTGTTATCCAGCATGGCAGAATCGGAACCTGCGGTATTGATTGCCGGAAGGACTTTATAAAGCTCTCCTTCCAGATGCTCGGATTCCATGTTTTCCTCTCTGGCCCGCATCTTATCTGCATTGCCGCGAATGGTATTGATCTCTCCGTTATGTACGATGAAACGGTTCGGATGTGCTCTTTCCCAGCTTGGATTAGTGTTTGTACTGAATCTGGAATGTACAACTGCAATTGCAGATTCATAATCCGGGTTCTGCAGATCTTCAAAGAACATCCGGAGCTGTTTTACAAGGAACATCCCTTTGTACACGATGGTTCTGCTTGACAGGGATGCTACATAGGTATCATCACTGCTCTGTTCAAAGACTCTTCTTACCACATAAAGTCTGCGGTCAAAATCCAGTCCTTGTTTTACTTTTTTCGGTCGTTCGATAAATCCCTGCAGAATGCACGGCATGCATTCGAGTGCTTTCTTTCCAAGGATCTCTTTACGGATCGGCACTTCCCTCCATCCAAGGAATTTCAGTCCTTCTTTTTCGACAATGACTTCGAAAATATTTTTTGCCTGATTCCTTTTCATTTCGTCCTGTGGGAAGAAAAACATTCCCACACCGTAATCTCTCTCAGAACCTAAAAAGATGCCGAGGGGACGACAGACATTTGTAAAGAACTTGTGCGAAATCTGTAACAGTATTCCTACACCGTCTCCTGTCTTCCCTTCGGCATCCTTGCCAGCTCTATGTTCAAGATTTTCTACGATTTTCAGCGCATTTGCGACTGTATCATGACTCTTTTGCCCTTTGATGTTCACAACAGCTCCGATACCGCAGTTGTCATGCTCAAAGTCAGGGCTGTATAAGCCTTGTTCTGTATTTTGTTGTATTACGCTCATATAACCTGCCCTTTCTATAAAACGGTTTTGTTGTTGCTTTTATGATTTAACACTATACAGCATTTGTCCGCAAAAGTAAACCCCTAATTTTACAGAAATTGTCAGATATTATTTATTTTGTAAACTTTTTCAGTATTTTTCAGTTAATTATCGTATTTCTTGTCTTATATTTTTTATTTTTACATAAATTATAACAGTAATCAACGTAGCCAGTACAGTAATTCCAACTGCTTTTCCCTCTGTTCCCAGAATCCATTCAAAGCCCCCATACCACGAAAGCAATAATGACGTAATATTCACAACAATATGGAACAGGATCGGAGCTGCAATATTCCGGAATTTCTCATAAATGCAGGCAAGCAGAAGTCCGAGTACCATTGCATAAAGTCCCTGTGGCAGATTTCCATGACCGACACCGAACAAAATGGATACAAACACACCTGCCTGCACAGCGGTAAGGCTCTCGCGCATCCGCCGGTAGATCATCCCGCGGTAAACAAGCTCTTCTGCGACCGGAGCCAGAATCCCGGCTCCCGCCAGCTGAAGCCAACGCGGTGCACTGTAAATGATCTGCTCTGTGCTCTGATAAACCTGGCTGATCCTCTGCATATTCATCAGCATGACGATATCATTCATAGCCACACACGCAGTCACTGCACCGACGAGCATAACAAGCCACATTCCATATCGGGAAGCCGCTTTATATTTCCACCAGGATTCCTGCTGTTTTTCATAGCGTCCCTGATCTTTCTGGTAGATCCACGCAATCATTGGGATCGTGATGATCGAAGAGACTGCCCCAATTCCCATATTGCTGCGCAGATCGCAGGAAAGTGCAAATGTCGCTACTGCGATCTCCACACCCCATTTGATCAGAACCGCACTGAACAAATACCAGATAATTCTCCCTGTTTTCCTGTCTCGCATTCTTCATCTCCGCCTTCTCTTACTCAAAAACTTTTCGGATTGCCTCTTCACTTCCATTTACAGAACCCTGTACCATGACCGGTTTTCCACCGCCTCTTCCGTCAAACTGTTCTTTGAGGATCTTGCTGTACGGGCGCACATCCTCTGTCTCACTGCCGATCACATAACGATATCCACTCTCTTCGTTTCCTGCAAATACCGCACATACTTCTGTTCCTTTTTTCAGTACAAGGTTCATAAGCTCACGTGGTTCATTCCCACTTAATTTGCTATCAAAAATACAGACCTTTTTCTGTCCCTCCGGAATTTTTTCTGACTGTGCTTCAAGAATCTGATATCTTGTCTCTGCAAGTTCACTCTTCAGCTGTGTACATTCCTCTTTTACGCGTTCAACTGCTTCGGCAATCAATTCTTCCTTCGCTGAAAGGCTTCCCATGATCGCCTTCACACTTTCTTCTTTCTGCTGATAATCCTTCAGGGCCCTTCTTCCGCACAGCATAGTGATCCGGATGCCGCCTTTATAATTCTGACTCTGCACCAGTTTGACAAGACCGATCTCTCCGGTAAAATTCACATGCGGTGCACAGCAGGCACACACATCGTATCCCGGAATCGTCACGATACGCACCTGACCGTCAATCTCAATCTTACTGCGGTAATCCAGCGTCTTCAGTTCTTCTTTGGACGGATAGCTTACCTGAACCGGCACATTTGCAAATACCGCTTCATTTGCCGCATTTTCCACCTCGCGAAGCTCCTCCTTCGTGAGCGGACCACTTAAGTCCAGAGTGCACAGCTCATCATTCAAATGGAATCCCACATTATCATATCCAAAACGTGCATGAACGATTCCCGATACGATATGTTCTCCACTGTGCTGCTGCATCCGTGAAAAACGTTTGTTCCAGTCGATCTGACCGGTCACGGTCTTTCCTTCTTCCAGTTCTCCTTCCAGATAGTGAAAGATCTGTTCTCCTTTTTCCTGTACATCATATACTCTGATCCCGTCAATCACTCCGGTATCTGCTGCCTGACCGCCGCCTTCTGGAAAAAAGGCAGTTCTTGAAAGAACTGCCTCATATCCGTTATCACACGGGCGGCAGGACACAACCTCCGCAGTAAATTCCTGCAGGTGACTGTCTGTGTAAAACAATTTCTCTGTCATATGTCCTCGCCTCTTTATCGTATTGTCATTACTTCTGATGCTTCTGCCTTTTTACATTCTTTCCGGTGCTTCAAATCCAAGCAGATCGATGCAGGTTGTCAAAATGTCTCTTGTCAGTGTAAGAAGGGCAATGTAGCTCTTCTGCTTCTGTTCATCCTCTTCTGCCAGGATCTTTGTCTCATGGTAGAAACGGTTAAATGCATTTGCAAGATCATAAATATATGCACAGATCTTGTGTGGTGCAAGTTCTTCGTATACATTCTCCATCACACTGCCAAACTTCGCAGCTTCCAGCATCAGAGCCTTTTCGCTCTCACTTGTAGCCGGAAGGATCTTGATATCGTCCATACTCTTTCCTGATTCTTTGTACTTGTTCAGGATTGATTTGATACGAACGATGGTGTACAGGATGTACGGACCTGTATTTCCTTCAAAAGAAGTGAATCTGTCTACATCGAATACATAGTCTTTTGCTGCCTGGTTGGAGAGGTCTCCGTATTTGATCGCAGCCATTCCGACCATCTTCGCTGTTGCCTTTGCCTCTTCTTCCGATACTGTACGGTTCTCTGTGATCTTTTCATACATCTTTTCTGTGATCTCGCGGATCAGGTTCTCAAGACGCATAACGCCGCCTTCTCTGGTCTTGAACGGTTTTCCGTCTTTTCCGTTCATCGTACCAAATCCAAGGAAAGTAAGTTTTGTATCCTCTTTTACAATGCCGGTCTTCTTCGCACAGCGGAATACCTGTACAAAATGCAGTTCCTGACGTTTGTCAACTACATAGATGACTTCGTTCGGCTGGAACAGTTCTTCACGCTCTACCAGTGTTGCAAGGTCTGTGGTATCATAAAGTGCTGCACCGTCGGACTTCAGGATCATACACGGTGGGATCTCTTTGGTATCGGTCTCTTCTTTGACATCTACCACGAGTGCTCCGTTATCAATATGCGCATAGCCTTCCTTCTTCAGCCTTTCCACCATATCCGGGATGTATTTCTGTGCGTCAGATTCCCCTTTCCAGAGGTCAAATTCAACATTCAGGTTCGCATAGTTTTTCTTCAAGTCTGTCACAGACACATTCATAATGTGATCCCAGATTGCACGATAACCGCGCTTTCCGCTCTGCAGCTGGAAGGTCGCATCCAGTGCTTCTTCTCTGTAATCATCATGCTCTTTTGCATAAGCGGACGCTGCCGGATAGATTTCCTCCAGGTCACTGATGGTAAATGGTGCTTCTTTTGGATATTCTCCGGTGAAATTATCATCAAAATACGGAAGATCCGGCTGACGTTTCTTCAGTTCTGTGATGATCAGTCCCATCTGATATCCCCAGTCTCCAAGGTGAATATCACCAACCACTTTATTGCCCATAAAACGGGTGATTCTCTTTACGCTTTCCCCGATAATCGCGGAGCGGAGATGTCCAACGTGAAGCGGTTTTGCCACATTCGGTCCGCCGTAATCAATGACGATTGTCTTTGGATTCTCTACTTCTTCCGCGCCGAGCTTTTCGTCTGCTTCCATCTGGTTCAGATAATCTGCGACTGCTGCCGGGTTGGTCTTCAGGTTGATGAAACCTGGCTTAACTGCTTCTGCTCCGCTGATATATCCGTTCTCCGGAATCTTTGCCACAACTTCTTCTGCGATCATGATCGGTGCTTTGTGGTACTTTTTTGCACCTGCCATCGCACCATTGCACTGATATTCACATAAATCCGGGCGGTTGGAAAGTGTAACACGCGCCAGTTCTTTCTCGTATCCGGCATCTGCAAATGCCTGTTCCATTTCTTCTGTAATCAGATCCAGGATCTTCTTCATAGTATCGATCGTTCCTCTCTTTTTCATCATAAACGTTAGCGCAGACTCTTTGCCTGCGCCGCTTTATTTATTATATCTGAATCCTTATGTAAGCGCAATAGAAAATCGTAATCCGGAGACTGGATGTTGCCTGAAATTCTGCATTCTTTATGAATTTTTGGCAAGACAGCATCCACTTCTGCTGACGCACAACATTTTTTCATAACCTTTACCGCTTTTTTCAGACGTTACTGGCTCGCTGTATTTACAGTGTTACTGATCCACTGCATTTTTCAGATCTTCCACCGCCTGTGCGAGCATTGCATCTGAACCAAGTGCCTGTTCATAATCCGCTTCTACCTGTGCAAACAGCTCCTGCACATCTGTCTGTGCGGAAACTTCTTCAATTATCGTCTGAATCTGCTCGTCAGAGATCTCTGCCTGAATATCGAATTTTCCATCTTTGTCCTTGACCGCATATAAGGTTTCAAGTCCCGGTACTTCAGTGTAAATTCCACGGATCTTCATATTGTACCGTACATACAGGATCCTGCTGCCTTTTGCTTTGCCGTCTTTCGTGTAAATCGCAATCCCATCGTATGCTTCGGCATAGGCTTCTTTTCCGGAAAGTTCCTGATAGTATGCTTCTACTGCACCCGCAAGCTCTTCGTCTCGGTTCTCCAGAAGTGGATTGGTTTCCATCGCTGCGTACCCGGTATTTACTTTTGGCTCTTCTGTAACAACTGCACTTACTTCTTTTACCTCATCTTTTTTCTCTTTCGTAAGAAAAACGGTGACTCCCGCCGTCATAAAGCAGACCAGCAGATACACAAGACCAGTGTAAAAAATCTGCTTCTTTTTGCCTGTAAGGACGGGCATCCTTTTTTCTTCCGACATGGCATTTCCTCCTTTGCCACCTATCATACGCAATGCCCGCTTTTGCGTCAATAGCGAAGGAAGACTTGTTTTGACTGGTTTTGTCGAAGCGATTATTTATTCTTTTTCTGCATTAAAATTGCTTTATGCTGATGCCCACTCTGTGTATCAAATCACTTTCAAATGGTATTTCGGCTGCTATTCTGTTCATCCCGTTTTACTTGTCCTGTTCGAAATTTCTTCTTGATTTTTTTCTGGGCAAGTGCTATATTAGTAAATGTCCTTGTAGCTCAGTGGATAGAGCACCGCCCTCCGGAGGCGGGTGCGTCAGTTCGATTCTGATCAGGGACGTGAAAAGACTGTGAAGCTTTTATGGCTTGACAGTCTTTTTTATTGCCACTAATCCAATTCCCATCTGAATCCGTTCTTTTGCTTCTATACGCTTTGCCTGAATCAGCAGAACACCAATAATGAGCAAGAAAAATCCAGCCTATATTACAGCCATTTCCGGCTGCTTTCAACTAATTTATTCTTTCTTCAAAGCCTCCTCTATATCAGTCGGCAAGCACCCCATAACGTAAGAACTCCAATCACTCCTGCGCATCCTGTCATCCAAAGAACTTCTATCCGATGCATTTTCTTCAGGAACTTTTCTTCCATTCCAAGTGACTGTAAGATTTCCCCTTCTCTTTTTTCTTCCTGCTTCTCCGCAAGAAACATCTGATACAAAACTATGGAAATCAGAATCATGTAAAACACTGCAAAAATGCTGTACATTCCTATAAAGGAATATAATTCCTGACGTATTTTCTTATGCTCTTCATGGTTATTCTGCACATTTACAGCTGTTCCCTGTTTTAAAATACTTAGAATATGCCCTTCCGTATCATACGCATCCGCATCATCCGATACCAGAATTTTTACAATCTGATCATATTCCATAATTCTGCTTTTCCCAAATTTCTTCCAGAAATTCTTTCCAACAATCATCGATATACCAGATCCACCTATCTGTGGATTCCGCACATCTTCTTCCTTCATGCCACGTAAAATCGCTGTTACTGGAATCGGATTTTCGTTTCTGCTTCCATCCTCATTCAATGTATAAACCGGAAGTTCATCACCAACCTGTACTGTATCTTCTGATATTCCTTGTCCGTCCAGGCTGAATGCGCTCAGATATTTTCCGTCATATTCCTGCAGTTCTGTAAGATCCAGAATGCAAAAATCTCCCTGTTCAAATTCTTCTTTTGTCAGGCTGCCTTCATCCAGATTTCTCAGGAAACGCTGTATATCCTGCCATCTGTCTATTGTAAGCAAAGACAATCTTACTTTCTCAATAGATATCTTTTCCTTTATTGATGTCTCCCTTTCTTTATTTCTATTGTATGATTACGTAAGCTGACTCCTACTTGATTCGTATACTTTGTTCACCATCTCGCTTAACAGCCAGGTGATGTACATTCGCAAAATACAGATTCTTGTGCAAGCACAAATCTGCACTTGGCTCATCGTATACACAAAAAGGTGCCGCAAACCTGCGACACCTCTTTAAGTCTTCTTCAAATGATTATCCAGCAGGCGTGCGCTTCTCCTGCATCTCTCAGGTTTCCCCTGTCTATACCATCGGCGTGTGGATCGCACGAAATCTTCCACCTTAGATAATCATATGAATGAATTTTTCTCTACATTCAGTATATCAATATTATTCTCTTTTGTAAAGAATTTTCTTGTTGCGCAGCAGCCTGTTCCATTCCTTATCATCTATTTTCATAAATGTGATAATTGAATTTTTGTAGTCAAAATTATCCTTTGATGTAATCAAACGTAAAACCATTTTAAATACTTCTTTAACGTCCTTAATTTCTTTTAGTATCAACGCTGTATTGGGTTTCTTCGCTTCAATTATATAATCCGGATCTCGTATTATCTCGTCAAAGTATGTAGAAAAAAGTTCATAATCATTGGGATGTCTTTCCCGAATATGCATAATCTGCACAACAGTTATAATAACTTCATCTGTTACTATATCCTCTGCTATACAATGGTATATTTCCCTGTCAATTTTCCCTACTCTATACACGTTTATAATCTATCCCTACTTCGCCACGATCCGAATCTCCTCCCCATCAAAGTAATACACGGAATCCGAAAGCACTTCCTCCGGTGCCACTCCGGTCTGATTGATCTCTTTTACCATTTCCTGCATCCGCTCCGGCTCCAGTCCAAAGCTTTCCGGCACCAGTATCACTTCATGGATACTGCTTGGCAGGATATAGAAATCCCCTCTGATCATCCCCCTGACCTTTTCCCGGAAATCCGGATACCGCATCACTGCTGCCCCCAGACTGCACTGCTCGTTCGTCGCCACATACATAAAGCGCACAATCTGCCGGATCTGCACCGGATAGATCCGCGGTGTATTCTTCTCGGCAAGACGGCGGATTTCTTCCTTTTCCACACGCCAGTACCGCAGATGCTCGTTGCGGATCTGGATCGCCGCCGAGCCAAAGCGTGTGTTGTCTATCTGGATATAATAGACCACTGCCAGATCCAGGAACGGCTCATAAGGAATCTGCTTTAACAGTTCTTCGTTGGCATCCCGCCGGATCAGTTTGTACACGATATGCTCTTTTACATGATTAAAATCAAACAGATTCTGACAATCACAGGTCTTCTTCACCTGTATCTCCTGATAAATACTGCAAATGGAATCTGCCAGATCCGGTACCTGCTGCCCCTTCAGGTACTTCTGGTAAAATTCCTCCAGATAGATCGTCGGTGCAAGGTTGCTGTCCTCCTGCTTAAAAAGAATCCCTGTTCTTCTGGTTCCATTATTCTTCGTCACGGTGTACAACTCCGTCCTCACCTGCGCATCTACCTGTCCTCTGATCTCGCATAACATAGCATTCATAAATTCTGTATAATTCATCCGTTCTCCTTCCAGAAAGCCATGCGCCGCAAAGAACCTTTTCTGCCATCTTAAGGCAGTTTATGATTTGAATATCACCTGCATTCAAGCAGGTGTGTACTGCCAATTATATCTGCCCTTTTTTCAGATTACAAGAACATTCTTTTCCCCTCCAAAATGGTATTGACATGCAAAAAAGCCGAGAGCATGAGGACTTGCCTCTGCTTTCGGCTTTTATCTCTGTCTTAATTTTGTGAATTATGACGAAAGGATTATGCTCTTGAGCTGTACTCTCCTGTACGGGTATCAATTTTAATCTTGTCACCCTGGTTAACGAAAAGCGGTACAAGAACACTTGCTCCGGTCTCAACGATAGCCGGTTTGGTAGCACCTGTAGCTGTATCACCTTTTACTCCCGGCTCTGTCTCTGTAACTTCAAGTTCCACACTGATCGGCGGCTCTACTGAGAATACGTTACCTTCATGTGAACATACTTTAACCATCTCGTTCTCTTTTACAAACTTGAGGGAATCTCCTACTGTATCTCCATCAACTGCGATCTGGTCGAATGTCTCAACATCCATGAAGTGATAGAGTTCACCATCAGAATACAGATACTGCATATCTTTTCTGTCGATATGAGCGGTATCGAATTTCTCTGTCGGACGGAAAGTCTTTTCTACTACACCACCACTGATGATGTTTTTAAGTTTTGTTCTAACGAAAGCTGCTCCCTTTCCCGGTTTTACATGCTGGAATTCCAGAATCTGATAAATGTTACCTTCGATCAGTACTGTAAGACCATTTCTAAAATCGCCTGCTGAAATCATTGTAATATCCTCCTTATATATGCCCTGGGGCATTCCTTTTACTTTTTATATACATTACTTATAATTCTATAATAAAAAACTCTATTTTTCAACAAAAAATTTCAATCAATTACAGATTTCCCTGATTTTCCGTATTTTTTTGCTATTTCATATAGGCATTATAGAGTTTTTTATCCACATTTTTCTCGATTTCATCGTAAACCGGCTGTACTGCCTCACGGATTTCTGCTCTCAGTTCATCACTAAGTGTAACAATCTGTGTTCCACTGTCCTCAATTACTTTGATCTTGTCTGCAATCCGGTCATCCGATGCCTGGCGAGCCTCTTCTTTGGCGATCTCAGCAGCTTCTACAAGGATTGCCTGCTTATCTTCCGGCAGATCCTGAAAAAATTCATCACTGACGATCAGAGAGATCAGATGCGGCAGATGATTGGTTTCCACCACATAATCCTGCTGTTCATAAAGCTTGTTGGATACGATAACCTCGTATGGATTCTCCTGGGCATCAATGGTTCCCTGCTGCAGCCCAATATACACCTCACTGAAACTCATCGGTGTCGGAGATGCTTTCAGTTTTTTCCAGAAATCCATATGGTGGGAATTCTCCATGGTACGGATCTTCTGTCCTTTAAAATCAGCCAATGATTCGACCTTTTTGTTCGTTGACATGACACGGAAGCCCTGGTCTGCATAGCCAAGGAGCTTGTACCCGCCATTCTCATAGACATCCTCCAGAAGCCCATAGAACTCCGGATTATCTACCTTTTCACGTACTTCATCAATTGTACTGAATCGGCACGGAATATCAAACACCGCAAGGTCCGGCATGAAAGTTACCTGCGGTGCGGTATTCTGGATCACAAACGGAATATCCCCATCCTTACAGCTCTCCAGAAGCTCTCTGTCCCCTCCGATCGTACCGTTCGGATAGACCTGGATCTTCATCTTGCCATCACTTAATTCTTCTACTTCTTCCGCAAATTTTTCTGCATAGATCTGTGTTACGGTATCCTCCGGACTTGCCGTTGCAAGCGGCCATGCATATCGCTGTACTTCATCATCCGCAACCGTCTTTTTCTGACACCCCGCACTGAGTGCAAGTGCCGCACACATTCCTGCCGCTACCGCCATTCTTACTGCTTTCTTCATGCTGCTACCTCCTATATCAGTGCCAGGCTGATCGCCGGGATAAATGTAATTAGCAAAAGCGCAACAAGGAAGTAGCCGATCATTGGCATCGCATGTTTGGAAATCCGCATGATCGGGATATCTGTAAGCGAGCTTGCCACAAACAGATTGACTCCGATCGGCGGTGTTACAAATCCGATTGCAAGGTTGACAACCATCATGATTCCAAAGTGGATCGGATTCATGCCGACTGCTGTTACGATCGGCAGAAGGATCGGTGTCAGGATCAGGATTGCCGGTGTGGTATCCATGACCATTCCCACGATCAGAAGGAATACATTGATCACCAGAAGCAGGACGATCTTATTGGTAAAATGCGTCAGGATCCAGGTACTTACCATCTGTGGGATCTGCATCAGAGTCAGAACTCTTGAAAATGCAATCGATGCTGCAAGGATAAACATGATCGGTGCATAGGTGCGCACGCCTTCCACCAGTGCCGGCCAGATATCTTTAAACGTCATCGTCTTATAAATAAACAGGCTGACGATCAGTGCGTAAAACACCGAAATGACTGCCGCTTCTGTCGGCGATGCGATTCCGGAATAGATGCATCCCAGAATGATAACCGGACTCAAAAGTGCCCAGAAGCTTTCTTTTAAAACCTTCAGAAGTCCTTTCTCATGAAGTTCCCCGACTACTTTCCGGATCTTTTCTTTGTCCTCTCCATTCTTTTTACAGTAATAAACTGCATAAACCATCAGAAGTCCGCCGATCAGAAGTCCCGGAATGATCCCTGCGATAAACAGGTCACTTACTGATTCACCGGAAGCACTTCCGAACATGATAAACGGAATACTTGGTGGAATAATAACTCCAAGACCACCTGCCACGGCTACGATCGCCGCGGAAAAATCCTTATCGTATCCAAGCTCGATCAGAATCGGGATCGTCATACTTCCGACTGCTGCAACCGTCGCCGGTCTGGAGCCTGAGATTGCACCATAAAACAGACAGGTTACAATGACCGCGCACGGCAGACCCGCTGTCAGATTTCCAAGGAAATAGGAAAATACATCAAATAATTTTTTAGAAATGCCTCCTCTTGCCATGATGATTCCGGAAAGTACGAACATCGGAACCGCAAGGAGTGGAAAGCTGTCAATCCCTCCCAGCATGGAACGGATCACAAACTGTCCGCTGGCTGTGAAGGATGGATCAAAAGCACCCGGAAGGACCGATGCGATCGTAAGCGCGATCGATACCGGAATGGCAATGATCAGACAGATTACAAATAAGATAAATACTACTGCTGCCGGCATGCTTTTTCTCCTTTCTCATCTTTTTCTCTTACTACTTTTAATTCTGCAAACCATCGCTGGATAATACGGATCGCTACCAGGATAAAACTTGCAAGCGGTGCTGCCTGCACATAATACATCGGGATGTGACACGCCGGACTTACCTGTCCGCTCTCTACTGCTGACATCATATACTTAAACGCAAACGGTATCAGATAAAGAAATACCATCAGTTCAAAGGTATGGTTAACCAGTTTAAAAAGTGCCTTCCCTCTTCGTGGGAAAATTGACACAAACTGTTCGATCTTAATGGAAATACATTTTTTTGTGCAATAGCTGACGCTCAAAAATCCCGACCATACAAACAGGTAACGGGTAATCTCCTCCGACCAGGACGGCGCTGAGCCGAGTACATATCTGGAAAACACCTGGATCCCCATGATCACTGTCATCAGGATCAGGCTTATCACCATAAAAAATTCTTCCAGATAGTTATCCAGCCAGATTACTGTTTTCTTCATTCTCATTTGCCCTCCATTCATGTAATCATACAAAAATGATATCAATTACCGAAGAATTTGTCTATTTTTTCTATTTGCTTTTATCTCTTTAAATAGCAAAATTTTCTATAATTTTTTCACTTTCAGAAATCGGTTCGTTTTTTTACAAAACCAGAATATGATAAAGGCCCGCAATCCACCGGAATCCCCGGTATGACTGCGGGTCTTTATCCTGCCTTTTTCACTCTTCATTCAGGTTAAACATAACGGATCCGCCACAGGACTTCTCCGGATGTTTCTTCACTAGATGCTCTTATCGATCAGAGTCAGGATTTCTCTTAAATCTGATGCATTCATCTGTCCAGGTGCAGAAGCCTTTCCTACTGCCCCGAAAGTAAGTGCTGAACCGAATACTTCACCGCACAGGCGACTGATCAGTCCGGTACCTGCCATAGACATTGTAATGATCGGACGGTCTGCATGTTCTTCTGCCATTTCACGTGTTGCTTCAAGAAGTGTAAGTACATCCTTTTTGCACTGTGGCATTACTGCAATTTTCGGGATATCTGCGCCGAGTTCCTGCATTTTCACAAGGCGTCCTACGATATCGTCTTTGTCCGGTGTCTTATCGAAGTCATGGTTGGATGCAACGACTTTTACACCGTGTGCATGCGCACCTTCGATGATATCTTTTACAACTTCGTCCCCTGTAAATGCTTCTACATCCACAAGGTCAACCAGTCCTGTTGCTGCTGCTTTCTTGTTCAGCTCTGCATATGCGTCAGCTTCGATTGCTTTTTCGCCGCCTTCTTTGGAAGTACGGAATGTGAAAAGAATCGGAGTTTCGCCAAGTGCCGGACGAAGGTCTTTTAATACATCTTCAACCTGTGCGAAGTCAAATACACCTTCGAACCAGTCTACACGCCATTCTACAACATCAAGCGCAACATTCTCAAAAGATCTTGCTGCTGCAAGAATTTCTTCTTTTGTCTTTCCGACGATCGGTACACAGATTTTCGGTACTCCTTCACCGATCTTAACGCCACGAACTTCTACATATTTACTCATGTCTGTTTTCTCCTTTTTCTAGTTGTCAGCCTGAGCCTGTTCTACCATCTTAGTATAACGTAAGTTTACAAATAATCCAAGAAGGACTCCAACTGCTGTAAGAACGATATTCATAACCATAACCTGTGACGGCTGCATTTTGGATGCTGCTGTAAGGATAGTGTAGTTACACAGGGAAGATGCGATCATAACAAGTGCTGTTACAGTTCCTTTGATCTTCGGGAAAAGCATGTTGCATACAGAAGTTGCGATCTGAAGAAGTCCGCCTGCTCCTGCCCATCCGATCAGGAATGCACCTGCAATCATAAGTGTCTGGCTCTTTCCAACCAGAACAGCGATCATTGTTACAAGACAGATTACTGGGTATCCCAGGATAAATCTTACGTCTTTGATCTTTCTTGTTAAAAGCGCAGTTACAACGAGTGCAAGCATTGTTCCTGCTGAATAGTATGTCTGCATGATGGACGGATCAGCCCAGCCAACATTCTCTTTTGCAAAGTTCTGTGCACAGTTCAGCCATAACTGGAAGGTACCTGTACATGTGAATCCGATCAGGATCATTGCGATGGATTCTACAGAGAAATGGGTATGCTTTAAGCTGTCGATCAGGCCTTCTTTCTTTCCCGCTGCTTTCTGATCTGTATCCGGGAGTGGGAAGATCATAACCAGTACCAGAAGTACAAGATAAGCGATTCCACATGCATAGAACAGTGTGTTGTAAGAGGTTGCTCCTGTTGCTGTTGTAGCGACAGTTACACCAAGTACGAACGGTAAAAGCATCTGCGATACAGAAATAAAGAATTTGATTCCCATAGTTGCAACGCCCGGTGCTTTGTAAATGATTTCTGAAACAGCCGGGTAAATTCCTGTATCCAGGAAAGAGTTTGCGATACCACCAACGATTGCACAGATATATGCGATCTGGTATCCGCCATTTGTTCCTGCATTAAATGCAAGTGCAAGTCCGATCAGGTAGATTGCATAGGATCCACTACCGATCGCTGTTGAAATACGACGTCCGAGTTTGTCAGAAAGCGGTCCGGCGAACGGAAGCGCGATCAGACGTCCAAGTCCGAGTGCTGCTGAAATTGCAGTGATTGCCATAACTTCTACGCCCCAGGAAGCGGCAAGTGCTTCCTTGATGACTGCCTGTCCAAGGATGGAACATCCGACACCGTGGATAAAGTAGTTTAAATAAAGGATCAGGGCGCTGGGTATGTATTTCTTATTCATCTCTTTTCCTCACATTCCTGTTTTTCAAATTTTTTCGATTTCTTCTTAAATTCAATACAAGCCTGCCGGGTATTAATCATCGTATCTGATGTTTAATACTTCTTTCATGTGTTCGATCGGCATTTCTTTTCCTGTCCAGAGTTTGAATGCTGCTGCTCCCTGGAATAACATCATTCCAAGACCGTTCATTGTCTTACATCCAACTTCTTTTGCCATAGAACGCATCTTTGTTTCCAGTGGTGAGTAAGGAACATCAATAACAATAAGTTCCGGACGGAAGAATGATTTATCCGGTACAACTGACATTCCTTCCAGTGGTTTCATACCAACACCTGTTCCGTTTACGAAGATGTATGAATCGTTCATTTCTTCTCTTAATTTTTCTTTGTCATCCAGATCGTAAAGAGTAGCTTTGCAGTTTGTCTTTTCATTGATCTTTCTTACTGTTTCTTCAGCGTTTGCCCAGAATTTATCATGAATATTGAAAATAGAGATTTCTTTTACGCCGTCAAGTGCAGCCTGGATTTCAATTGCTGTAGCAGCTCCGCCTGCGCCTGCGATTGTCATCTTCTTTCCGATCACATCGATATCGTTATCTTTTAATGCCTGCATGAATCCGATGCCGTCTGTGATGTGTCCTGTTAAAACACCATCTTCATTTACGATTGTGTTAACTGCTCCACAAAGCTCTGCTGCCGGAGATAATTTGTCCAGATACTGTCCAACAACTGTTTTATTTGGCATAGACACGTTAGATCCTACCATTTTCAGAGCACGAAGTCCTTTTACTGCATCTTCCAGTGTGCTGTTGTCAACTTCAAATGCAAGGTAAGCATAATCCAGTCCAAGGTAAGCAAATGCTTCATTATGCATTGCCGGTGAGCTTGAATGTCTGATTGGATAAGCCATAAGTCCGATAAGTTCTGTGTGTCCTGTAATTCTCTCTGCCATGATTTGTTCTCCTTTTCTTCTTCCATCGAAATTTATTTCTTTGTTCTTTGAGAATGTTTTTAACGTTTGCCCAATTTTTGTTAATTTTTAAACAACCTCTTGATAGTTAAATTATAGACGATATCATTTGATAGTTCAAATACATCTTATATGCGTTTTTGATAGCTTTTTAGCATCAGTTATGGTATGATTATTTTATATAATATAGAAAGGATTTTTTACCATGACGCTAAATCAGCTTGAATATTTCCAAAAAGTAGCAACCCTGCAGCATTTCCGACAGGCTGCAGAATTACTTAAGATCTCCCAGCCAAGCCTCAGCCGGTCCATGTCGCTTCTGGAAGAAGAACTTGGACTGATGCTTTTTGAACATCATGGACGCAATGTTGTCCTCACCAAATCCGGCCGCGCCTTCCTGGAACATGTCAACCGGATCCTCGAGGAGGTACATATTGCCGAGCATAAGATGAAGCAGCTTGCCGGAAGCGGCGGACATATTGATATCGCCTATGTATTTCCGCTGGCAAACTACTATATCCCGCATACAGTGCGATCCTTCCTGGATATAGACCGCAACAAGCATGTAACCTTCAATTTTAACCAAACGCACACTGCAGATATGATCCAGGGGCTCAAATCCGACCGCCACGATGTGATCTTTGGTTCTTTCGTTGCGAATGAACCGGATATTTCCTTTGTACCCATTCTGAACCAGAATATGGTTGTAATTACTCCAAAAGAACATCCTCTTGTCCAGAAAGAATCCGTCTGTTGCAGTGACCTTACCGACTATCCTCTGATCGGGTATGACCGCTATTCCGGACTCGGTGGCTTCACCCGTAACTTCTATAAAGAAAAGAAGCTGAAGGTAAACATCATCTGTGAGTGTCCGGATGAAAACGCAATTGCTGCCCTGGTTGCCGAAGATTTCGGAATCGCCCTTGTTGCCAGGGTCGATGCGGTTGATCAGGCAAATGTAACCGTACTCCCGCTTGCCGATGCAGACCTTACCCACACCGTTTATATGGGATACATCCGCGACAAATACCAGATTCCCGCTGTCAAACGTTTCATCCAGTTTGTCAAAAGAGAAGGGAAGGCCTATTAAAGTGCCTTCCCATTACTTTCTTTTACATATTCAATAAATTCTTTCACAACCGGTGCCAGATACTTTTCTTTTAGTTTTGCCAGATAAATATAACGCTCATATGCTGGATTCTCGATATCCAGTACATCTACATTCAGATTTTTAAGTATAGGAATCTCCGGCATTACCGCAATTCCAAAATTTTCTGCCACAAGACCTGCCATCGATGCATCTTCCAGAATCTCATATGCTATCTTCGGCGTCCCTCCGGTCTGTTCAAACAACTGGTCGATCACCGGTCTGAGCCCGCTGTTCTTGGTGAAATATACCTGGGGATAAGGAAGTGTTTCCTTCAGATCAACAGATCCTCTTCCGGCAAGCTCATGGTCTCTTGGAACAACAACAACCAATTTTTCCTTAGCGATCGGTACAAAATCAATCCCGGATTCTTTTTCTTTTCGCGAGCAGAAAGCGATGTCATACTTCTCCTCTTTCAACCCCTGTATAATCTCTGTCGTATTTCCGACAGAAAAACGGAAATTCACATCCCAGTCTTCGTGTTCCTTCAAAAAGCTGCCTACAAGCCGAGGAACAAATACACTCCCAAGCGTAAAAATATATGCGAGATCGATCACGCCTCCTGTTTCACTTGTCAGCGCCCTTGTCTTTTTCACACCACTGTCCAGAATCTTTAAAGCTTCTTCTACATATTCCAGAAATACTTTTCCGTACTTTGTCAGTACAACGTTACGCCCTCTTTTTTCAAACAGGTTTGTCTCCAGCTCCTGCTCCAGCATACTGATGGCATGGCTGAGACTTGGCTGCGTAATGGACAGCATTTCCGCCGCTCTGGTATAGTGTTCTATATGTGCCAGTGTCACAAAGTAATGCAACTGATTCAGATTCATAAAACCATCACCCTCTTTCCTGTTCTTATATTAAACATAGCATAAATTATTTAATTATTCTATAGTTTTGTTTAAATTGTCTATCTTTTTCCTTTTCTCGTCTTCCTGGTATAATTTTATTTTTATCTTTTTCACCGTTTCTATAGTTATATTCTATTATTTTTCTATGTATTTTCAATTTGTATTTTTCAGTTTTTTGTAGTTATAATGGATTTAACAAAAACCGGTACGCCCAAGCCAGTATAAGACAACCTCGTGTGACTAAGATTTTTTGAGGATTGCAGGAATTGCATAGCAATGGAGCAATCCGATTACATCAGTGAGTGGCAAAATTTACTTTTGACACTCACATCATTTTATTTTGATTATTAAGTCATTTTTACGGAGGAATTTCTAATGAAAAGCAAATACAAACACATTTTCGAGCCATTTACCATCAAACATATGACGGTCAAGAACCGTATCGTCATGACTCCAATGGGAACCAACTACGGTGAACAGAATGGTGAAATGAGTTTTCTTCATATCAATTATTACGAACAGCGTGCAAAAGGCGGTACAGGACTTCTCATCGTAGAGAACGCCAGCGTTGATTCTCCACAGGGATCTAACGGAACCACACAGCTTCGTATCGATCAGGATAACTACATTCCAAGACTTTTCAAACTTTGCGAAACAGTACACAAACATGGATCCTGCATTGCAATCCAGATCAATCATGCCGGTGCTTCTGCACAGTCAGCACGTATCAATATGCAGCCGGTTTCTGCTTCTGATGTTCCTTCAAAAGCAGGCGGTGAAATTCCGCGTCCACTGGAAAAAGATGAAATCATGCATATTGTTAAAAAATACGGTGAAGCCGCAAAACGTGCTCAGATCGCAGGGTTTGACGCTGTAGAAATCCACGCAGGACATTCTTCCCTTATAAGCCAGTTCCTTTCACCTCTTACAAATAAGAGAACAGACGAATTCGGCGGATCTTTGGAAAACCGTGCAAGACTTGCAAAACTTGTTATTGAAGAAGTTAGAAGACAGGTTGGACCATTCTTCCCTATCTTTGTTCGTATCAGTGCGGACGAATTTATGGATGGCGGAAATACTTTGGATGACTGTCTTGATTACCTGCAGTACTTCCAGGAAGAAGTTGACGTATTCGACGTATCTGCCGGTCTGAACGGATCCATCCAGTACCAGATTGATGTCAATTACCTTCCGGATGGATGGCGTTCTTATATGGCAAAAGCTGTAAAAGAACGTTACGGCAAACCATGTATGACAATGGGTAACATCCGTAACCCACAGGTTGCTGAAGATATTCTTGCAAGAGGCGATGCTGACCTGATCGGTATGGGACGTGGACTGATCGCTGATCCGGAATGGGTAAATAAAGTAGAATTCGGTGATGAATGTGATATCCGTAAATGTATTTCTTGTAACATCGGATGTGCAGGACACCGTATCGGAATCAACCGTCCGATCCGTTGTACTGTTAACCCGTCTGTAAATGGCGGCGAAGATTACAAAAAGCAGAAAATCAACAAGCCTTGCAACGTTGTTGTGATCGGTGGTGGTACTGCCGGACTGGAAGCTGCATGTACAGCTGCCGAGGTTGGATGCACTACTTTCCTGATCGAGAAGAAACCGGAACTCGGCGGACTTGCCGCCTTGATCTCCAAGATCCCGGATAAGAAGAGACTTGCTGACTTCCCGAACTATCTGATCCATCGCGCAAGCAAGCTGAAAAACCTGTTCATCTTCAAGAACACGGAAGCTACGATTGAAACGATCAGAAGCATGAACCCGAACATTATTGTAAATGCTACCGGTTCTAATCCACTCCTTCCACCGATCAAGGGTCTTCATGAGAATATTGACAAAGAGGGCGGAAAAGTTTCTTCTATTACAAATATGATCAACCATGTTATGGAATATCCAGAAGATCTGAAAGGTAAAAAAGTCGTTGTTATCGGTGGCGGTGCCGTAGGTCTTGACGTAGTAGAATTCTTTGCTCCACGTGGCGCTGATGTAAGCATTGTGGAAATGATGCCGGTAATCGGTAACGGAATTGATCCGGTATCCAAAGTCGGAACCTTTGCACTGATGGATAAATATGGTGTAAAACAGTGTCCGAATACTGCTCTTCTTGAAGTTAAAGCAGATTCCTTCCTTGTTAAAACGCCAGAAGGAAATGAAGAAGAAATGCTATTTGATTATGGATTTGTATGTCTTGGTATGAGAGCAAACGCTCCGATCCTCGATGCAGTCCGTAAAGAATTCGAAGATGAAGATGTTGAAATCATGAACATCGGTGACAGTGTACGTGCCCGCCGTATCATCGAAGGTACAGAAGAAGGACGTAACATCCTGAATGTTCTTGCCAAACATGACTACTTATAAGATTTTGTAAATATAGTATCCCCCCTGATGTCCCCTGGTTCTCGTTATGAGAACCGGGGGATTTCTATTTACTTTACTAAAAAGAATATGCCTTGGCACATTTTCGCGCCGAGCGCAGTCGCTTGCGACATTCTTCATCTTCGTGCGAGTGCACATTTTCGGCACGCAGTGCCTTTTATTTGATAGGAAGTTCCTTCGGAATTTCCTATCAAAAAATGCCCTGCCTACTTGCAGGACATTCTCTTTTCGTTCTCTTTTTTATAGAAATGTAATACAATCTTCTCCAGATATCTTTTCAGCACAATCTGAATCTCTTCTTTTGGATAGATTGGCTTCACCAGAATACTCTTCATCCCGGTACGCTTCGCTCCCCACACATCCGTAAAAAGCTGATCTCCGATAAATACAGTGTTTCCTCTGTCCGTTTGCATCAGCTCCATGGCTTTTATATAATTCTTCGTGGAAGGCTTATGCGCATTAAACACATACTTGCTCTGCACCTTTTCGGCAAAAGGCTTTACACGTGGTTCCTGGTTATTGGAAATCAGGCATGTATCAAACCCGATGCTGCGCAGCCTGTCAAAAAGACAGATTGCTCTCTCATCTGCCGGTGCTCCATGCGGAACCAGCGTATTGTCAATGTCAAATACCAGTCCACGACAGCCTTCCCGATACATTTTTTCAAAATCCAGTACATAAGTGGACGCTACATATTCGTCCGGATAAAAGGTCTTAAACATGATTCTCATCCATTTCCAGAAGCTTCTGAATCAGATCTTCACAGATCTGCAGAACCGTCTTGTTATCTGTATCTACAACGATATCTGCAGCCGCCTCGTACTTTTCTCTTCTTGCTTCCATCAGCTGCTCGATATATTCTACATTCTTGTGTCCATTAAGCAGCGGTCTGTCGTCACTGTCTTTTACACGGTCAAGAATGGTCTGTGGATGTGCAGTAAGGAGTACTACACGACCATTTTTCTTCATCTCTGCGACATTGCGTTCACGCATTGCCACACCACCACCACAGGAAATGATCACATTCTTCTTCTCCTGCATCTCGATCAGAAGATTGGTTTCCATATTACGGAAGTATTCCTCCCCATAGGTTTCAAAAATATCGGAAATACTCATGCCTTCGCGTTCTGCAATCAGCTGGTCCATCTCAACCACTTCCATGGCAAACATAGTACTAAGATAATCAGAGATCGTACTTTTTCCAGCTCCCATAAACCCGATCAGGACAATGTTGTAATCAAAAAGCTTTCTAGCCTGGATCTTCTTACTGTTGCGCTGGATACGCTCAAATACATCATAAATCTCGTCTCTGTGCTTATCATTGTGAAGGCTGAACATCAGTCTCTTCTTCTGCTTTTCTTCCTGTTCCGGCTGCAGAATCGGCATACCATACTCTTCTTTGTATGCCATGATCTTTTCAATGATCGCATATCTTTCTTTTAATGCCTCTGTGATCTTCGCATCACAGTTTGCAAGCTCTTCGCGGTATAATTCCAAATCGTTCATCTATCAATTCCTCGTTTCTCACTCTACTGCTTTCCGGGTGCCTTCAATTGCCCGTTATATTAAAACATTATAGCAGACACTTTGGAAGTGAATCAATAGATATTTTTTATTTTGCGTTATCCAGGACCGCTTTTACATCACTTTTAAACTGCTTCCAGGCATCTTCATTTTCGACAAAGTATTTCGGACAGATTTTCCCTGTAATATCATAATGTCGGATCACATCTTCTTCTGTCAGCGAAAACTTTTCACACAGCCATGCTGTAAGTTGTACCATGCTCTTATAAGTTGCCTCGTTGAACTTTCCGGTCTCATCCGGATGACAACACTCAATGGACACCGTATCAAAATTCCGTGTATTGGACGCATATGCAACCTCCCAGGTTGGTACGCACTGTACGATTTCCCCGTCCAGTCCTACTACAAAATTACTGCTTGCCTGCGTAATGTGACTGTCCTTCAGTCCCTCAAAATAGTCTCTGTTCTCCATCGCTGTCGAACCAGGATTGGCAGTGTAATGAATGACTATTCCGGTAATCTCATTGGTTGAAAGTCCCGGTCTTGAATATTCATTCACAGTTAGCAGTTCTACATCAATATCCGGCTTTTGGGCACTGATCACTTCATCAGAAAGCTCACTGTATGCTCTCTGTGCAAAGATTCCTCTTCCACTGATCTTCATAATAGAAAGTGCAAGAAGCAGTGTGATCAGGATCGTACTCCCCACCTTTATATAACGGCTCATTCTGCGCCTCTTATTCGCCTCATAATAGCTTTTTCCATCGCCACCCCTGTACAGGTTGGCTCTGGTGTTTTTCTTCTTTCTTCGGTTCATTTCGTCATCTCAATCTTTTGTGTTTTTTGCAAATTTTCTGTTGGAATCCCAACTATATCCAGACTATCATAAAATGGTGAGAAATTGTTGAAAAAATTATTATTTTTTTATTAAGGTAGTCGGAAGGGGACGTGTACACCTCCGAAAAAACAATTGCCGCTGGATTCAGTTGACTGTTGAAGGTTTGGGTGAAGTTTGAAAATAGTTGGATAATGTAAGAGAGAAGAATCGTCTCTCTTACGGAAATGATTCTTCTCTCTTGATTAATTTTGCATCTTATTCATCTACGCTGTAGTTTGGTGCTTCTTTTGTGATGTGAATGTCGTGTGGATGGCTTTCTTTGAGGGATGCGGAAGAAATTTTTACGAAACGTCCTGTTGTCTTGAGAGTTTCGATGTCTGGTGCTCCACAATAACCCATTCCGGAACGGAGACCGCCCATTAACTGGAATACAGTATCTTCTACAGATCCTTTATAGGCAACTCGTCCTTCTACGCCTTCCGGTACAAGCTTCTTCGCATCTGTCTGGAAGTATCTGTCTTTGCTTCCGTTCTCCATTGCTGCGATAGATCCCATTCCACGATATACTTTGTATTTTCTTCCCTGATAGAGTTCGAATGTTCCCGGGCTCTCATCGCATCCTGCGAAGATACTTCCCATCATACATACGTTGGCTCCGGCTGCGATCGCCTTTGTCATATCACCTGAGTACTTAATACCACCATCTGCAATAATCGGAATTCCCGACTCTTTTGCTGCTTCGTAGCAGTCCATAACAGCTGTGATCTGTGGTACACCGATACCGGCTACGATACGGGTTGTACAGATGGATCCAGGTCCGATACCAACCTTTACTGCATCAA
>OGYX01000581.1_pt1 | contig 28424 bp, 25 predicted proteins | sample 1576601 | NCBI WGS metagenome assembly OGYX01 (sample SAMEA3541561, study PRJEB24748) | human gut metagenome | biome: human gut; feature: human-associated habitat; material: faeces | place: China | collected 2012 | reverse complement strand
CCATCCGAAAAACTGTATCCGTTATCCCGACGCTGGCCAATGTATTTGCGGATCTGGGAGGAAAGCTTCCTCTTATGACCCGGATGCTCATCGGCGCGTCAGACTTCTTCGCTGCGTGGTGGCTGGTCATGATTGCGTTCTGGGCTGTCTTTATTCTTGCGTTTCGCATGTACACAAAGACACCGGACGGAAAGATCCGGAAGGCAAAAATAGCGTTATCACTGCCGCTAGTGGGCATCATCAACCAGATGAACGCCGCGGCGCAGTTTGCCAATACCATGTCCGTTCTTCTGGCAGCAGGCATCACGCTGGACCAGGCCGTGGAAACCACAGCCAAGGTCATGGATAACGCGTTGTTCCGGGATGAGGTCCAGGCTATGCGCGGAACCATTGAGCAGGGCCGTACCCTGACAGACTGTCTGAAGGGCAGGAAGTATTTTCCGCAGACCATGATCGATATGTGCGCGGTAGGAGAAGAAACCGGTGAGCTGGAGGATACGTTAGAGAATGTGGCGGATTACTACACCAACGAAGCTGATTTCCGGATTCAGAGACTCCTGGCCATGCTGGAGCCGACGCTGCTGATCCTGCTGTCCATCTTTGCGGGATTCATTGTGGTGTCGATCTACCTTCCGATTTTCACCATGTATGATCTGATGTGATGAAAAACGGTACGCAACACGATTGAAACGAAGGAGCCCTTCGATCAATAATAAAAACTTTTACAAAAGGAGACTAAAAACATGAAAAGCTTATTCAAAAAGGTTCGTGGAAACAAAAAAGGCTTCACGCTGGCAGAGCTGCTGGTAGTAGTAGCAATCGTGGGTATTCTGGTTGCAATCTCTATTCCGGTGTTTACAGCACAGCTGAGTAAGGCAAGAAAAGCAACTAACTTAGCAAATCTGCGTGCGGCAAAAGCAGCAGCTGTTGCCGAGTATTTAACCAGTGAATCAGAGGGTACGAAGAATTATAACTATGATATTGCTACTGGAAAAGCAACTGTAACAGACAATAAAGTGGCTACAACGGAAAGAAAGCTGGATGATTCTGATACATCATCAGGTACTGCAGTAGATGGTAGTGACAAGTATACTAAATTTTCAGTAACTGTAACGACAACAACGGATGGTACAGGTGATAATACAGTTTTAGTATTTGGTGATAAATAATAGGGGAAATGCCCTAAGTTAGAATAGTGGATGGGATTTCCCATCCACTATTTTAGAATAACAGCAAATATTTATATATTTTCCCAATGTTAAAATGCAGAGCTTTTTTGGAGGAGAACTTTATGCTAAAATACAGGCAGAAACAGGCTTTTACCTTATCTGAACTCCTCATTGTGGTTGCCATCGTCGGCATCCTGGTGGCGATCAGCATTCCGGTTTTTGCTTCTCAGCGCGAGAAGGCGAGACGCGCAGTGGACATGGATACAGCCAGGAAAATCAAGTCCGCACTGGTTTTGGCCTATAACAACGAAGAAATTCAGGTTCCCAAAACCACCAGCTCCAACGGATATGGTACCTGGGTCATGCTTTGCAACGGCACAACAGAATATGCGCCTCAGGCTTACCGCGACAACGGAAAAACGGTAAAAGGCATGTGGTGCGGTGCCAATAAAGGTGTTACCGTTCACGGCCATACCGTGGATCATGACTGGACCTATAACAAGGATGTGGAAAATATCCTGAAGGCATATGGCCTGGATGTAGTGACCTTGCGTACACACAGCAACGGAGATAAAAACGGCTGGGACTGGATCATCATTGAGGTTGGCTACAACGAAAAGGGCGAATTCATCAGCAGAATGTATTCCGGTTATAAAAATCAGAATGGCGCTGCCGGACAGGAAAAGAATCCGTCCAATCTTGAAAAAATGTTATACAAAACAGCTTCATAATCTAGGAGAACATCATGCTACATATCAGTTTTGGCCTCACAGCCTACATCCTCTGTATCACTTTCTTTCTGGGCTGCTGCCTGGGAAGCTTTGCGGACTGCCTGGCCATGCGCCTGTTATCGGGAGAGTCGGCCTTTGCCGGACGTTCCCACTGCGACAGCTGCGGTCATGTTTTGGGTGCGCCGGACCTGGTGCCTCTGTTCTCCTGGCTTTTTTTAAAGGGCAGATGCCGCTACTGCGGCGCAAGGGTTCCAGCAGAGTGCTTTTTCACTGAGCTGCTTGCGGGAATCGGCTGCTGCATGGTAGTTTATCGTTTTGACCTGTCCGTCATGAGTCTGCGGGGCATTCTTCTCGGTCTGATCCTTCTGACCATGGCCCTGACCGATCTTCATGGCTGGATCATTCCGGACCGGCTGCAGATAGCGGGGTGTCTGGTGTTTCTGGTGACGGCCTTCTTTTTGCCGGAACCGATGTCCCATATACTTCGAGGTTTGCTTTTCGGAACGGTGCTTGGCGGCGGAATGCTGCTTTTATCCCTTCTGTTTGACCGGCTGACCGGAAAGGAAAGCCTTGGCGGCGGGGACATCAAATTGTTTTTTATGACCGGGCTGTATTTGAATTCAGCCTGGGAGCTTTTGTTTTATCTGATCTTAAGCTGTCTGCTTGGACTCGGGTTCGCGGCACTGCGCAGATCGCAGCGGCTTCCCTTTGGCCCTTCCATCGCGGCGGCGTGCTTTATCATGACCCTCTATGGAAATGTGATCACCCGTTGGTATACGGGACTGTTTTAAACGGAGTATTGTGCACACGATGAAAAATTGTCTGGGAATTGAAATTGGACATTGCCGCATTAAAATTGCATATATGGAGCGGGGCGAGCTGAAGAAATATGTGTCGGTCCGCCTGGATAATGATACGCTTACAGATATGAAATTATATGCGGAGTTTATACAGGATATATTGCGCGAAAATAACATTCACTGCAAAAATGTGGTGTTTGCGCTGCGTCAGGATGATGCCTATGTAAAACGCTGCAGGCTGCCGCTGATGACAACAGACCAGCTGAAGCTGAACCTTCCCTATGAGTTCCACGACTATATCGGAGAGGAGCTTGGGGCGTATCAGTTTGACTATGCAGTGATCGAGCGGACGGAGGAGCAGCTGGATCTTCTGGCGGCTGCCTGCCGGAAAGAGCTTTGCGGACAGTTTAAGAAGCTGGCCAAATTGTCGCGTTTGAAGCTGGTGGGACTTGTCCCTTCCGTGGTGGGTCTGGAGCGGATTCTGGAGCATATGCAGAACGGGGAGCGGGATAAGGATTTCGCGGTGGTTGACCTTGGAACAAAGGCACTGCGCGTGCATTTTTTCCGAAAAGGGATTTATGACATTACCCGCACCATGGAGCCGGGCTGTGAGGAGATCGAACGGCTGCACCGGGGCGATAAGATAAAGCTGGATGAGCTGGATATGGATGCGGAAGATGCATTCTGGACAGCACAGAGTGAGAAGGCGATTGACAGGCACCTGCAGGACCGTTATCAGAGCATTGCGGTACAGGTCATGCGTGTCCTGAACTTCTATAGCTTCAACAATGCGGATAATACCATCGACACGCTTTATTACTGTGGAGGAGGCGCACGATACCAGGCCCTGATCAGTGAGCTGGCGGAAACTGTGGAAATTCCGGTAAAAAGCATAGGCGAGCTTCTTCCTGATGCAGAGGAAAACAACAGCCCGGAATGGGTAGACAGTCCGCAGACGGTTGGCGTGCTGCTTGATTAAGGAGGTATATCGTGGCTGATTTAAAAACTATCGCGAATATCCAGATTGGCGGTCCGAAATACCCGAGCAAAAAGCGGATCAATCTGTATCAGCGCGAATTTAAGAAACGCGTGGTCGCGGCGCAGGTCGGAGCTTTTGCCGTATTTCTGGTTTTCTTATATGGCTTTGTCCAGGTGGGCATCGTCATGCCGCTTCAGGAGGCAGAGCGCGTGGAGCAGGATTATCAGCGCATGGAGAAGCAGCTGGCTGCCATGAAGCAGGCAAACAGCGTCATGCCGGAGGTGCAGGAGGCATATGCCCACTATGGCAGTGCCTGGCAAAATGAGAGGGAGCGCCAGATCCCGGACAGGCTGGCGATCACGGCGCTCATAAAGGACCGGGTATTCCCGCTCTGTAAATATATTCCGGCTGTCTCGATCGTGGATGACCATGTGGAGTTCCTTTGTGAGCTGGAGCGCGGAAGCATGCTTCCGGAGCTGGTAAGACAGCTTGAGGCGGATGAGTCTGTCCGCTATGTGACGGCATCTCTGGAAGCATCGGATGATGCGAACGCTGCCGCTGCATTTAGTACGAAACTGGCGCTCAATAAAAGGGTGGTGGCACATGTGACGGTTTACTTTAAAGTTCCTGGAGAGAGTGGGGAAGAAAACGGATGAGATCCTTAATGCAATATGTACTGACAAGGACACAGAAGCTGGCTCTTGTGATCCTTGCGCTGCTGGTGCTGCTGGCCAGCTGGTATGTGGGAATTTACACGCCGATCCAGGACCGCATCCGGGCAGCTGATACAGCCGGGCTGGAGGATGAGATAGCCCTGGAGCAGATGAAAGCTTCCAAGATCAAGGCCATGCAGGCTGAGATTGACGAAAACCGGGCCTCCGGCGCGCCGGTCGTTCCTTCCTATAACAATTTCAAGCAGGAGCTGGAACAGCTCAATGAGGTATACGGCCGTGCCTATGAGTTTTCCTTTACTTTCTCGGAGCCGGAGGTGGATGGAACCGGTGTACGCCGCAACATTGCAGTGTACTGCGAGGCAGAAAACTATGATGCGGCAGCAGAGCTGATGCGTCAGATCCTGCAGGGACCGTACCGCAGCATGATCCATGACGTCAGCATAAACAGCATGGCAAGAGCACTTGCGAATCAGATGGCGGACCTTAAGAAAGGGCGTGTATCCCTTTCCTTCAATATGACCTACTATGAGACCACCGTAGGAGCGGACAGCCTGGAGGGACTGCCGGTCGAGGAGACACAGCAGGCACAGGCAGGCGGACTTGCGAATTCGGATCTGTCCGATCTGCAGCGCTCTGATCTGGAAACCGCTGCAGAGGCAGCACTTGGAGAATAAAGCATGAAGAGGGCAGGCAGACAATCTGGCGGGCAGCAAAAGCGCCGTCCACGTGTTTATACAGTGCTTGGCAGTGAAACAGGCGCAAGCCTGGTGGCTGCGATCCTGTTTTTTGTACTGTGCGGAGTCGGAGCATCGGTCATTCTGGCAGCGGCCTCTGCCTCTGCCGGAAAGATGCAGCGGGTTCCCGAAACAGACCAGAAGCGCTTTGCGGTGGAATCGGCAGCCACGTTTTTGCGGGATGAGATGAGGGACAGCCAAAATAAGATCACGATCACGGATGTGAAGGTAGAGGACAGCAGAGAAAATAAGCCAACAGCCTATCCGACCCTGACCTATCTGTATTCCGACAAAACGGCATTGGATCCTGCCCGGAATATGATTGATGCCTGCGTGGTGGATCTGTACCGTACCCTGCAGCAGGATGAGGAAAACGCGCCGCAGCAGGAGAAAGCAGAAAAGGATTTTCTGATGTCGGTCAGGAAAAAGGGCAGCACACAGTATTACGATCAGCTTGAGACACGGGTGAAGCTGACGATGGATTCGGACTATCATATCACAGCCATTCTTTCTGATACACAGACAGCTGATGCGAAGAAGGAGGACCGCTGTGAGCGGAAGCTGACCATTCCGACAAAGACAGAGACTGAGGAAACCGTGGAGGAAAAGGATTACGAAAGAACGGGACCGGATGGAGATGTGGAGGAGGAGTGGACGATCACGACCACGACCCGCGTTACGACCATCTGCTGGGAACGGGGCCTGATCGAGCGGACACATCCGGATGGGGACTAGCATCCGGAAAAATCGGGCGGACACATCCGGATGGAGACTGGCATCCGGAAAACAGGAGGTGAAGCCGATGCGGCAGCATTTATTCCGGATATATCGTGAAAAATTACAGTCCCGCAGGGCAGAAACCCTGGCGGAGCTCTTAGTTTCAGTACTGGTGATCGTTCTTGCGCTTACCATGTTTGCCTCGGCCCTCATGGCGGCGAGGAGGATGCTGGCAAATGGAGATCAGATCATAAACCGGTATTATGCCGGACGGAACCGGCTGGAGCTGGAGGAATCTGCGGATACAGATCCCGGCGCTTATAAAACGAAGGCCGACCTCATCTTCCGGCTGGAAGAAGGTGCAAATAATAAAGTGACCGGCTTCGCGCACAGGAATGGGACCATGAATGTGGGAGAGTATCCGGTCAGTCTGTATTCCGGCCAGGATCCGGACGATGCAGATGAGAAAACGCAGAAGACAGAAAGCGAGTATCGTTACAGCAGGCAGTAAGAACAGGAAAATATGGAGCAGAACGCATGAAAAGGCAGTGGTACCAGGCAGTGAAAAACAAAATAGCGCAGCGCTGTGTCCGCTCCCGGGCAGGTATGACCCTGACGGAGATGCTGGCGGCAGTGCTGATTCTTGCCATGTCTGCGGTGGCGGTTGCCGGCGGTGTTGCTGCGGTAAAAAATGCGTACCGCAAAACCACGGAAAAAGCCGAGGCGCAGCAGGTACTTGCCACCACGGTGGAGCTGATTACCGATGTTTTGTCCGAGGCGCAGCAGGTGAGGTCAGGCGGAGACTGCGGCCCTGAATTTTTCAGCGGCGAGACCGGAGACTGGATGCGCCTTTCTGTTATGCCATATCAGGCAGCCGGTGGAGCACAGGCTTCCAATGGAGCACAGGTCTCCAATGAAGACCAGATCTCCAATGAAGACCGGGCCGGCATCTGCAAAGAGTATCTGAGTGACGGCACAAAGGTGCCGCTTCTCTCGGATGGCGCCATGGGCGGACTGTTCTGTACAAGCTTTGATGTGGATCAATACCGGTATGCGGACAGCTGCTTTATACTGGAGGATATCAACGTCTATTACAAGCGCGATGTCGCAAATGCGGACTGTGAGCCGGCGGCACATCTGGACAAGCTGGTTGTGCGCGCGGTGAATCTGGAAGGACAGGATGAGTAAAAATGCTTTCCCGGAGGAGAAAGAGATGGAATACAGATCATATACAAAAAAACTCAGGAACGGAGCGTTTACACTGGCGGAATTTCTGGTGGTCATTGCAATCACCTTGATTCTTGCCGGTGTTTCTTTTGTTGCGGCGATCCGCTATCAGAGCAGTCTGCGGCGCATGGAGATGGACCGCACCGCGAAGGAAATTTTCCTGACAGCCCAGAATAATCTGAGCCTGGCAAAATCCGGCGGAGTCATGGAACGCCTTCTGCATCAGTATGGTGAGAACGACACAAACGGTACTTCGGAAACGGAATCAAATGCTTTCACGGACAAGATCGGGATTGCGCTGACTGCAATTACCGGAAGCACCGGAGCAGATGTAGCTGATCTGTACTGTATTTTGTATCAGCCGGGCGAAGGCGCAGGCAATACAACGGAAGAGATCCGGGAGCGTCTGCTTCCCTTTGGATCTATTGATGAGACAGTCCGCACGGATGGCAGCTATCTGATCGTCTATGCGCCCGGGACAGGAGCTGTCCGGGAAGTCTGGTACTCTGACCGCTATATCTTTCAGGGAACCGCAGCGGAATTTTCAGAGCTGTCCGGGCTTACCAAAGATCCCAAGAAACGTGAGAGGTTTTATGGGGAAGCAGTCGGATATTATGCAGGAGCCTCTCTGACTGAGCCGGAAAAGAAAGATTCGGAGCAGGTAGAAATGAAGGTTACCGTTCATAATGAAGAAGTTTTATATGTGGAAGTAGAGATCCCGTCAGGTGCGAACGAATTAAAGCTGTGGGTCGAGGGTGTGGCGAGCGGAGCAAAGGGCTGGATCAATTTAAACAGCTTTACGCAGGATGAGCGTGTACTGACGAAGGGAGCCGGCAGTGTCTGTGATGTGATCCTGGATGATATTTCCATTCAGGGCGCGCGCTTTGCGGATTTGAGAGGTGATATGAGATCGGATCATGGAGGAAATAACATTGCCCTGATCCCGGGAGAGGATATTTACATTTATGCGGAAGCAGTGACCGAAAGCGGTAATAAGGCAGCCAGTCCGGTGTGTCAGACAAACAGCCTGTTTCAGAAGATTGCCAACGGCAAAATCGTGGTTTCCAATATCCGGCATCTGGAAAATCTGGACAGGCGGGTTTCGGATTTCCATCCGGCAGCAAATGAGCAGAAGCTGGGACTGAATTCTCCGGCAGAACAGCCGGGCGCATATGTGGTATCGCAAAGCGAAGATATGTCCTGGCGGGATTACCGGAATGCCGTTGCGCGTGAAATTCACAGCAGCCATGCATCGGCAATACAGGAGCCGGACAGCATCCCGGTTTACTACAAAATATACAAGAAGCAGGGAGAGGTTCTGACAGAGGAGTGGACCGGGACGGCTCCGGGCTGTTATGCACCGCTGGAGCCTGAATTTGATCTGGTCTATGAGGGAAATGGAAAAAAGATCAGTGAGCTTGTCGTGAATACACCGGGGGCAGGCGGCTGCTTTGGAACCGTATCGAAGAATCTGACGGTGACCGATTTAGAGCTGGTGCATCCGGTGATCACCGCAGCTGACAATGCCGGAGGGCTGGTCGGATGCGGAAGGAAGGAGACAGGTGCACCATCCCTTGAAATTTCCGTGGAAAATGTGCTGGTGCAGTATCCGGTGATCACCTCAAAGGGCGGCGGTACCGTATTGGAACCGGCAGATGCCGGAGCTTTGGTCGGAGCGTTCCGGGGAACAGCGCTGACTGTGAAATCTGTTATGGCGGCAAACACCTATCGTTCCGGAGTGACGGAGCCTTCTTCGGTAGATCAGACCCGTCCGGACCAGGCCGAAGCATTTAAGATTGAGGCTAAAGCAGGAGCGGCAGGCGGCCTGATCGGCTCTGCCACCGGCAATGTGACCTTGTCAGGCTGTGCGGCATCGGTTTATGTGGAGGCGCAGTCCTTTGCCGGAGGACTCGCCGCAAAGGTGAATACACCGGACAATGGGGTTGCGCAGGTTCTGATCCAGAACTGCTATGTGGCCGGGCATACCGGAAACCAGGAATGCCTGACGGAGCTGTATCCGGGGACAGAGGGCTTCAACACGGCAAAGGGACGTTATAATATTGTCTCCACCCGGGGGCTTGCCGGAGGACTTGCGGCAGTCCTGCCGGAAGGCAGCGCTGTGAAGCGAAGCTACGTGACAGCATCTGTCTGGTCAGGAGGAATGTATGCCCCGGACGAAGCAGACGTGACTGCTTTTGTAACAAAATACGGGAACATGAGCATGGATGATGGCGTAGCCGGAAAGAAAGCATCCGATTTTTCGTATTGCTATACCTCATCAGTGGTAAGCGGAGGAGAAAATGCCGGTACAGTAAAGGGAAAACAGATCCTGGAGTACTCAAATCCCGATCAGCTTGAGAACTATTTTGCTGAGAATGCTTCCTTTAGTAAAAAGCAGGCATTCCCATATGACACAACACAGGAAAGCACCTACCCCATGCCGACCGTCCTCCAGCTGATGCAGGAGGATCCGGAAACCAGCAGTGCCATCCGTAATGACACCGGTGAAGGCAGTATCCGCACCAGGCAGGTCTTTAAATTTGCGCGTGTGCATGTGGGAGACTGGTTCAAGGTTCAGGCACAGCCATCCGGAGAACTGAAAGTACATAATGGCAATGAGCTGTGGGTGGATTATGTGACAGACATGCCGGCAGGGACAGAACCGAAGTATCTGATTTTCTCTGTTTACGGGGAATCCAGCGGGCTTTCAACCTATGTTATTTTAAAAATCGGCGAAAACCCGGACGATTTCAAATATTACGGAAGCAGCAATCCATCGGAGATCCTGGAATTAAGAGAGAATCCGGATAACAGCGCCATCAAATGGAAATGGGATTATAAGGGTTCCGTTCCCGGAGGAGATCACCGCTTTGCCATCAGTAAAGCAGGGGCATCGCAGCTGCAGGTCCGTTTTGTCCTGGACAGCAAGGAATTTTTGCAGATGGGCTATCAAAACCTGCGGAATGGCTTTTGGGCCGGTGAGGATGCAACGGTAACGGTCAGCGAAGCAAATGTGATCTCGGCTCCCTCGGATCCCGGCAGCATTACGGTAAACAGCTATTTCGGGGAGCTTCACGAGCATACCGCAGAGGTTTTTAGTGCCAGACATCTGATCAATCTGAGCTTTTATAACAGGGAGCAATTCCAGATTACGACTGTAGAGCAGACAGATAATATTCTCTGGAGGAAGGATGAGGATCCGGATGCTCCGGTTCTTGCGGAAACTGCGCCATATTGCGATGAGCTGGAAGAACGGTATCCGGGTGAGCCGATTCAGGTTTTTCATGACTATGACAGTCAGGGCTATACCGAAGCCGGCAGCTTCAAGTGTATCGAGAATCCGGATCTTACATTATATAATGGCAACCATCATACCATCGCGGGACTGAACATTGGAATCCAGAAGCATTATAAACAGCAATGGGGCAATGCATCCGCATTTATTTTATCCAACACGCATCTGAAGGTTCAGGATCTGAGTATGAAGAATCTGCAGGTAAAGGGCAATGGAACTGCAGCCGGGATTTTGGCATTTGCAAAGGGAAATTCCGCAAAAGACACCTATGTGCGTTTAGAGAATATACGCATTTACGGAGACGATATGTGTATCACCGCCACGAACGGTGACAATGGTGATGTTGGTGGTGCAGTAGCATCTGCGGATGTGGAAGAGCTGGAACTGGATCATGTGTATGTGTACGGAAAGAATGCCCTGATCAACAAAATATATGAATATAACGGAAAAACGGTCGGAGGCCTGATCGGCCATGCCAGAATCGGAAAAAGCATGAAGATCCGGCAGTCTGTTTTTTCAGGATTTCTGGATGGCAGATATGTCAGTGATGCAACGGGAGGCCTGATTGCTCACCTTGAGATTGCCTATGGTCCGGACCAGAAGGCAGAAGCAGAGATCACAGAATGCTATGTTGCAGGCAGAAACCAGTCTTATGCCAGTGCTGCAGAAGCAGACCCGCTGACAGGCGGAGCAAGTATTACAGGCCAGCGGCCGGTGGGAGGTCTGGTAGGCTGGCTGCAGGGACCTGTGGCAATCTCCAACTCCTTCAGCACAGCGAGTATATACGATATAGGAAAAGGCTGGAAAGGCGGAGTCGGAGGCCTGGTCGGTAAGGCTGATAAAGATTCAGATGTGCAGCTGACCGATTGCTATTTTGCGGGAAAACTGCTTGGGGTATCCGAAAACAGTGACGGAAATCAGTCAGCGGGAACTCTGCCCGGAGCTTCCGATAACGACGGTCCTGTTATAACCTATCCATGTGACCCTGCTTTACAGGGCCGGACTTATCCATACAAGCTCTGGACCACCGAAAACGGCGTAAAGACCTATCGCGGTGACTGGATCCAGTAACCGGTAAGCGCAAAATGGTGAAACAAAAAGAAACAAAAAGAAAAACATATGAAAATATGAAACATAAAAACGGGGAAGAGCGAACCGACTGCATGGAAATGAAACAGACTGCAGGAAAAGAGAACGTCTGAAGTATGAAAAAAACGCGGTAAAAAGGTGCACAATACCTGCAAAAAGAAAAAAACAGCCGGATGCGCCAGGTTGGCATATACCTTGCTTATTATATGGTCAGAACATAAATGCAAAAAAATATCAGTGCATTTAAGGAAAAAGGAGGGTATTTGATATGGCAACAAAACCAGTGATTGGTGTGCTTCTTGGAGATGCTGCCGGTGTTGGTCCGGAGCTTGTGGCAAAGTGCGCAGCAGAAGGATTTTATGAGCAGTACTGTAAGCCGATCGTGATCGGAGATCTCCGGGTGCTGGAGCGTGCGCTTGAGGTGATCGGGGCAAAGGATAAGGTGAAACTTCAGGTAATATCCGAGGTAGAAGAGGCAGACTGGGAGAAGGGCCTTCCGGTGCTGGATCAGAAAAATGTAGATCCGAAGGAGGTTCCGTTTGGAGTTAAGACTGTAGTAAGCGGTAAGGCATGCCTGGATATGCTGAAGCTTGGCGTGGAATTATGGCAGGCAGGCAAGATTGGCGGCTATGTCTTTGGTCCGTTAAATAAAGCCGGCATGCATGACGCTGGACTGACCCTGGAGAGTGAGCATCATTATCTTGCAAAGCTTCTGGGACACACAGATCCATTTGGCGAAATCAATGTGACCAACGGTCTTTACACGACCAGAACCACGAGCCACATTCCGATTTCCCAGGTAAGTGCAGATCTGCGTGAAAATGATGGACTTCGCATTAAGCGGGCAATCCGTCTTTCCTATAAGACCCTGACTGGAGCAGGAATTGAAAATCCCAGGATCGGCGTTGCTGCGCTGAATCCGCATTGCGGTGAGAATGGGGACTGCGGACGCGAGGAAATTGATGTCATCCGTCCGGCTATCGAGTGGGCACAGAAGGAAGGCATCAATGCTACCGGCCCATATCCGTCTGATATCGTGTTCCACAAGGCACTGGTTAAGAAGGAGTTTGACGGCGTGGTTACCATGTACCACGATCAGGGCCAGATCGCGCTGAAGCTGATTGGTTTCGAGGGAGGTATTACCGTTGCAGGCGGCTTCCCAATCCCGATTGTTACCTGCGGACATGGAACTGCTTATGACATTGCAGGAAAAGGTGTGGTGACAACGGCATCGTTTGAGAATGCTGTAAAACAGTGTGCTACCATGGCAGCTGTTGCAGCAAAATAACAAAGCCATCCGGTGAAATTTTGTATTGCATATAGGAAGGGGACTCCGAAAGGGGTCCTTTTTCTTTGTTTCAATGAAACGATGCGCATTAAAATGAAACGACATGAAACGCAATAAAGGAAATGGAAACATAATTGAGAAAAAAGAAACAGATCAGGACAAAGTGATGAGTGAAAAAGAAGAAACAGGGTGCCAAATTGGACAAAATCACAATGGAATTTGGCACTTTGAACAATGTTTTACAAAAAATAGCCCAAATAACAGCGACATGGCACAAGCCTTGCTTTCTATATGCTTATCAGGACATCCGAAGCAGGATGTGAGTAAGAGGAGGTAGAACAAGGTGAAAAGGTTTGGTTCAAAACAGCTGATTCCGATCGCAATGGCACTGATGGGAGTGGTGTTTGCAGTGGTTGGATTTACGCAGCTGGGGTTCTGGGACAAGGAACCGAAAGCGGGATTTTTTCCCAGCATCATTGCTGTGGTCATGGTGATTTCCAGTGTGGCCGCATTCTTCCAGACACTGAAAGAGGAGGATAAACCACAGTACAACAAAAATGAGCTTCTGGTTATTGCAGGCGGCGCAGGTGTGATCGCGGGAAGCTTCATCATTGGCATGATCCCGATGATTTTTCTGTATGTGCTCTTCTGGCTTCTGGTGATTGAGAAGGGAACCCCGATCCTGCACATCATCATCATTGAAGCGATCGTGGCAGTCATTGTGCTGGGGGTTTTTGCCGGATGGCTGCAGGTTCAGTTCCCATGGGGACTGTTTGAAAACTTTATGTAGGGAGGAAACGGAATATGCAAAACTTTTCCATGCTGATCCAGGGCTTTGGCACAGCACTGACTCCGATGAACATTGGAGTATGTATGCTTGGTGCAGTCCTTGGACTGATTGTTGGCGCAATGCCAGGCATTGGTTCTCTGGCCGGTGTCGCACTGCTTTTGCCGCTGACATACAAGTTTAATCCGGCAACGGCGATCATCATGCTGGGCGCCCTGTACTATTCCAATATGTACGGCGGAAGCTTCAGCGCAATTCTTTTAAACATCCCGGGTGATTCTCCTGCGGTATGCACCACTCTGGACGGTTACCCGATGGCAACAAAGAGAAAGAGACCAGGACAGGCGCTTTTAACCGCAAACATGGCATCCTGCATCGGTGGCACCATCGGCATGTTTATCCTGACCTTTATGGGACCCGGCCTTGCAAACCTGGGACTGAAATTTGGTCCGTCCGAGATGACAGCGATCCTGCTGATCGCCATGACATCCATCAGCTGGCTGGTCGGAGAAAATCCCATCAAGGGTGTAGTCATTACCTGTTTTGGAATTCTGCTTGCAAGCATGGGCATGGATACCCTGTCCGGCGCTCCGCGCTATGAGTTTGGAAGCATGCATCTGCTTGGCGGCATTCCGTTTACCCCGTTTGTCATTGGTGCGGTTGGCTTTGCGCAGGTCATCAAGCTGATCAATGACCGTGATTCTGATAATGAGAAGCGTGCCGGTTCTGCAAAGAATGAGATGAAGCTTTCCATCCGCGGTTCCATGCTGACCGGACATGATTTTAAGAGACTGCTCCCGCCGGCGGTTCGTTCCGGACTGATGGGAACCTTCATCGGCGTTCTTCCGGGAGCGGGTGCAACCACAGGATCCTTCATGGGCTATGCTGTCCAGAAAAAGTTTAAGAGTGAGGAGCCTCTTGGTACCGGCGCGATTGAGGGTATTGCGGCAGCAGAGGCAGCAAACAATGCAGCGGCTGCAGGCGCCTTTGCACCGCTTCTGGCACTGGGAATTCCGGGATCCGGAACCGGCGCTGTTTTATTAGGCGGTCTGATGATGTGGGGCTTATCTCCGGGCCCGCTCCTGTTTGAGAACGAGCCGGAGTTCTGCTGGGGCCTGATCGCGTCCCTGTATCTGGCAAATATTTTCACCTTACTGGTTGCGATCTGTATTATTCCGTTCCTGATCCAGATTCTGTCCGTACCGGTAAAATACATGATCCCGATCATCACGGTAGTCTGCATCGTAGGCGCATATAGCACCAGCAATTCCATGTATGGTGTCATTGTAATGTTTTTGTCGGGCATTGTGGGATATCTTTTAAACAAGAACAATTTCCCGTCAGCCCCGATGCTGTTATCCTTTGTACTGGCACCGCTTCTGGAGAACAACATGCGTAAGGCATTTATGCTTTCCGGCGGAAGCTTAAGCATTTTCTTTACAAGACCGATCACCTGTGTGCTGATGATCATTTTCTTTGCGATTATTCTTGCTTCAGCTCTGCGTCCGGTTCTGGCCAAAAAGAAAGGCGCGGCAGCCTGAAAAAACAAAAACTGTGAAAATAAGTAACTGTTCAGTAGGTCTGCGCATTTACTGCGCTGACCGTAAGAAAACATAGGCGGGTAGGCAAAAATCCCATTGCTGTAGGCAATTTTTTATGGATTTTTGCTCGTGACTGTGAAGGTACTGAACAGTTACGAAAATAATAAATGGAGGGTTTATATTTATGGAAAAGAGACTTTTAGCAGGTATCATGGCAGGCGTTATGGCAGCATCCGTACTGGTGACCGGCTGCGGCGGAAGCAAGGATGTGAAGGATGGAACCTTTACTCCGACTAAAACAATCCAGTGGATGTGTACATCCAGCGCCGGCGGCGGATCGGATATTTTTACCCGTAAGATCAGCGATATTATGACTGCCCAGAATCTTGTCAATGGCCAGACTATCGTAGTGACCAACAAGACAGACGGTTCCGGTGAGGTAGGACGTAATGAAGTGGCAGGTCTGAAAAAGAATGCGGATTATCAGCTTCTGACCTTCAACAGCGGCGATCTGATGCCAATGGTGACCAATACCAAGAACCGTTCCTCTAATTTCCGTATTCTTGCGGTTATGGCAGTGGACAAGCAGCTCTTATTCAAGGGAAAAGACGCAAAATACGATACCTTTGCAGATGTCATTGACGCAGTAAAGGCAGGCAATAAGGTAGTAATCGGAGGCTCAAAGGGTGATGACATCGCTACCTATCAGGCATTGATTGCAGAACTGGGAGTATCCGAAGACCTGCTGACTTACATTACCTATGATTCTACCGGTGACGCGATCACAGCGGCATTAGGCGGACATGTGGAGTTTGTGATCGCAAAACCTGCAGCAGCCTCTGAATATGTCGAGGCCGGTTCCCTGATCCCGATCCTGGCACTGGCGAATGAGCGTTATACCGGCAATCTGGCAGATGCTCCGACCTTAAGTGAAGTGGGAGATTACAACAATGTAGAGGTTCCGGTATGGCGTGGTGTTGCAGCTCCGGCAGCCATGAGTGATGAGGCTGCAGCTTACTGGAGCGAGGTACTCGGAAGCGTATCAGAGACGGATGCATGGAAGAATGAGTACATTGACGCAAATAAGCTGATCGCAGACTACATGGATACCACAGCAGCAACGGAATACGTGACCAAGTATGAGGCTGACTATATGGCTGAAAATGGATTAAAGTAACATGGACTTTTGAGAATACTGATCAAAAATGGGGAATGCGCCATTTCGCGCATTCCCCATTTTTATGTGAAAGATCATGGAAGAAGAATGTGATATTTTTTCATTTTCCGCCACAAGGTGCTTTTGTCTATTCCGAGAAATTCAGCAGTTTTTGTGCGGCTGTTGTGGAAGGTATAGAGCGCCTTCAGAATTTCTTCCCGCTCATCGTAAAGGGAATAGACCGGTGCGTCCCCGGGCGTTGACCGGTCCGTTTTTTTCGGCCCGTTTGGAGTGAGGGCGGCAGCTGCATCCGGAAGGACCTTCAGGATATCTGCAGGTGTGGCAAGCGGATTCTGGGTCAGTATGGAGAGTCTCTGACAGAAATTTCGCATTTCACGGATATTTCCGGGCCAGGGATACTGCGTGATCAGGCTGGCTCCTTCTTCGGAAAGCCCTGTCAGGATGCAGCCGGTGCGCTCGTGCTCATAGGAAATCAGCTGACTCAGAAGAAAGAGCGCATCCTGCTCCCGGTTTCGCAGCGGCGGGAGGTTCAGCTCCAGAACATCCAGCCGGTAAAGCAGATCCTGGCGGAACCTGCCGTTAGCCACTTCCTCTTTCAGGTTTTTGTTGGTGGCAGAGATAACGCGCACATCAACCGGAATGACGGTATCACTTCCGAGACGCACAACCTCGCGCTCCTGCAGAACACGCAGCAGACGGCTCTGGAGGTTTGGAGAGACATCTCCGATTTCATCTAAGAAGATAGTGCCTTTGTGTGCCAGTTCGAAGAAGCCCATTTTTCCGCCTTTGGAAGCGCCGGTAAAAGCGCCTTCTACATAGCCGAACAGTTCGCTTTCCAGAAGGTTTTCCGGGAGTGCCGAGCAGTTGATCGCCACAAAGGGATGGTTTTTGCGGGGACTGGAGTTGTGGATGCTTTGCGCAAAGAGCTCTTTTCCGGTTCCGGTTTCTCCGCAGATCAGGATATTTGAGTCGGAATAGCTGTAGGTCATGGCATCGGAGATCACAGAATCCATGATTCTGCTTTTGTGCAGGATATTGGAAAACTGATATTTTGCCTGAAAACTCGAATGACGCAGCTTTTTTCGTACCTGCAGCTCATCTGCCTGGATGCGGCTTGTATCCTGAAATGTCAGAACACAGCCGGTATTTCCGCTGTTATCCGGCGCTGGAACGCAGTTTACCATCAGGTGGTAAGAGGCATAGATGTGCAGCTCGGAAAGAAGCTTTTTTCCGTTTCTGGTAACCTCCTCCACCGGAAGGTTGGGGAAAAAATCCAGGATGCTGCGTCCGGTAAGGAGCGCGTGGCCGGAGTCCAGGATAGAATAGCAGTATTTATTTGCGAATGTGATGATGCCGTTCTGATCTGTGGAAAGGATGCCCTGAAAGGAATAGTTCATGATATTGGCCATCTGGGCACTGCGCATTTTCTCTCTTAAGTCAATTTCGGCTGCGGATTTTGCCTCGTCGATCGCATTGTTGATGGCTTCTTGGCCGGATTCGATCATGACAGCCGGAAGACCGCTTTTTTTGGCCAGCTCAACGCCTGTATAGTTGCCAACCAGGGCGTCACATCCATCGGAAATCGCCTGCCGGATGGCATCGGCAAGCAGAGGTTCGGAATTGACCGGGTAGGTAGAGAGCTTCATGTCAGGAAATGCATCCCGGATGCTTTCAATACCGTAGATCATGTTAAAGGCTCCGATCACCGCAATGTGAGACAGCCCAGGACACATGCGGCGCGCTTTCAGGACGGCAGCAATGACATCATAGCCGCCGACCTTCAGCTCTGCGCAGATGTAGCCGCGCTGCTTCATGGTCAGGGCAGAGAAGCCGCGGGCAATCACGACATCGGTGTTCAGATCCTGAAGCGGATTATTATAGAAATCCTGTACAATTTCGTATTCAAGCTCATCACAGTCAGGACGTTCCTGGAAAACCTGCTTAATGAGAGGGACAATCTGGGGATAGGGAGCATAAAAAATCATGTGGATCATAGAAAACCTCCATTTGTACATGAAAATTATTGTATGATGATGATTATAGAGGAATTTGCACGGAAAAGAAAGTAAAAATTGCAAAAGATTGCAAAATGATTTTTGATAAGATATAAATTGCAATTAGATGAAATGATATGCAATCTTAAAACGGGTGAAGTTGGAAAAATATAGAATGCAGCAGAGATAATGCGAAAAGAATCAATTGTGATAATGCATTGAAACAGAGATTGATATTTGTGCAAAATACATAAAAAGGGATGTAAAAAACAGAAAAAAAGAAAAAATCTGCGTGAAAAGGAAAAATAGGCATAAGGTTTGCTCTATAGTATGTCAGAACTGGTTCAGAAACAAAAAACATAGTAGGATTTGTATGGAGGGTACAGGTTATGATTGGTAATGTCAGAATACTCGGAACAATGAAAAAATTTCCGGCAGGCGCAATGGTAATCCCGCTGCTGCTTGGATGCACGGTAAACACATTTTTCCCGGAAGCTTTAAAAATCGGAGGCTTCACAACAGGACTTTTCAAGAATGGAATCCCAACCCTGATCGGTTTGTATCTGTTCTGCAGCGGCGCAACGATTGATGTAAAAGCAGCAGGAGAGACGGTATGCAAGGGCGTGTTTCTGACAGCCCTGAAGTTCTTTGGCGGCTTTGGTATCGGACTTCTTCTGAATGCAATTTTTGGAGAAGCCGGATTTCTGGGTTTGCTTCCGTTGGCAGTCATTGGCGCAGTAACCAATTCCAATGGTGTTATTTATGCAACTCTTGCCGGTGAGTATGGCGATGAGTCTGACGTAGGAGCAACCGCGATCCTGACTTTAAATGACGGCCCGTTTTTCACGATGATTGCGCTTGGAACAGCAGGGATCGGAAAATTCCCGATCACCGCGATCATGGCAAGCATTATCCCGCTGATCATTGGTTTTATCATCGGTAACCTGGATCATGAGTGGAGAGAAACTCTTTCCACTGCGATGGCACTTCTCCCACCGTTCAATGGTTTCTGTCTTGGAGCAGGCATGAGCTTTTTCACTATTGCAGGCGCCGGCTTTTCCGGTATCCTTCTCGGCCTGCTGACAGTTGCGGTAACCGGTATTCTTACGTTTATCATTTACAGCCTGATCCGAAGGAAAGCAGATCCGATGGGAGCAGCGATCGGTACGGTGGCAGGCGTTGCCGCAACAACACCGGCAGCGATTGCAGATGCAGATCCGTCCTTTGCTCCGCAGGTTGAGACTGCAAGTGCGCAGATTGCGGCAGCAACCATTGTGACAGCGATCGTGACACCGCTTCTGGTGGCATTTCTGGCACGGTGGTCCAGAAAATTCAACGAAAAGCATGGCCTTGGCAATGCAAAACAGCAGAAGACCGGAGTAAAAGCCATGATGGCTGAGACAGAATAAAGCAGGGGGAAACAGATATGAGCGATATTATTTTAAAAGCTGACCGTGTTCTGGTTGGCGAGGATCTGAATTTAAAAGAGCACATGGCAGTGATCGTCCGTGATGGAAAAATAGAGGAGATCGTACCGCAGGCGGAGTGTCCTGCGGTAGAAGGTGCAAAGGTGATCGATTTAAAGAATACGACCCTCATGCCCGGCATGATCGAGTGCCATAACCATCTTTCTATTGACGCCACGATCCCGGAGCATCTGGAGCTTCTGGCATGGAGTACAGAATGTGAGCTGACCCTGATCGCTCTGGATGGGTTCCGGAAAGATCTGATGAGCGGAGTCACAACAGCACGCTGCATGGGAGACCGTTTTTATATTGATGTAACACTGAAAAAGCTGATTGAACAGGGAAAGGTGGCAGGACCGAAGCTTCTCGCAGCAGGCGTTGGCATGAAGGGAAGCCACGGTGCCGGATATATCGGAAGCCCGCACTGCGGACCTGAGGAGATCCGGAAAACTGCCCGCGAAAATTTAAAGAAGGGTGTCGATTTGTTAAAGCTGTTTATCACTCCGGGCGTTCCGGATCCGGAGAGCGAGTTTGTGCCGAGCTTTTTAAGTCTGGAGGAGATTGCCATGGCAGTCAGTGAGGCGGCAAGAAAGAACCTTCCGGTTGCTGCGCACTGTATCGGCGGTCAGGGCTTAAAAGACTGTATCGACGGCGGGGTACAGGTCATTGAGCATATGTATATGTGCACTCCGCAGGATGCGGAATGGCTGGCAAATTCCAAATGTATTGTTGATTTTACTTCCGGTATTTTCCTGGATCCGACGCGCGAGGAAACCCTGTCGGCAAACAATGCATACCGGGTTCGCAAAAACCGGCCGCGCGTCCGGGAAAGACTAAAGCTTCTGATGAGTACCGGTGTTCCGTATGTTCTGGGAACCGATGCTTACCATGGTTATCTGTACCGCGAGGTCGGATATGCGGTAGAGCTCGGTTCAGATATTGTGACTGCATTAAAGGGCGTTACCTCCAATGCCGCGAAGGTCTGCGGACTGGGAGACCGGATCGGAAACTTAAAGAAAGGCTATGCTGCAGATATCATTGCAGTGGATGGGAATCCGCTGACGGATGTGGAGTGCCTGGCAAACGTACCGTTTGTAATGCAGGATGGTAACGTTGTGAAACGGAAGTGAAACATTTACGACCAGAATCAAGAAACAAAATGAAAAATGCAACGAAACAAAATGAAACATAATTCCTGAAAAAACGAAAAAGGGACAGAAAAATGCACCGGCAAGACCTGGCACATGTTTTGCTCTATATACTGGTATCAGGAAGTCAGAGAAAAGGAGTGAGGGTATGAAGTTATGTTATCAGGTTGCCACACCGGATGTTGCGATCGCAGATTCGGTTACGGCATATCAGGGACCTCTGGAGAAAAGCTTTTCAGATCTCGCAAAGCTTGGTTATCAGGGAGTGGAGCTGATGACGTTAAATCCGTCAGAGCTTGACTGGGAGTTTGTAAAATGTGAGGCAGAAAAAAACGGCTTGAAGGTGGTTCTGGTCTGCACCGGTGAAATCTTCGGTCAGCTGGGGCTCAGCTACACAAACCCGGATCCGGAGAACCGGAAAGAGGCAATTCGCAGAAGTAAGGAGATCATTGACTTTGCTGCTTATCTGGGAGCCAATATCAACATCGGGCGTGTCCGCGGGCAGTACTGCAAGGAACTGACCAGAGAGCAGACGGAGGAGCTTGCGATCGCGGCATTCCGCGAGCTGGCTGACTATGCAGCACCGAAAAACGTGCAGATTGCTCTGGAAACCGTTACCATCATGCAGACGAATTTCATCAATACCTGCGCGGAGGGCGCAGACATGGTGGATCGGGTAAACCGGCCGAATTTTCGCCTGATGCTGGATGTGTTCCACTTAAATCTGGAAGAAAAGGATCTGTTTGAGGCTATCCGTCGGTACAGCTCCTATAACATCCATGTCCATCTGGCTGACAATAACCGTCGCTATCCAGGCCAGTGCGGACTGGATTTTGAAAAAATCATTTCTACCTTCAGAGAATGCGGATATGATGGTGCATTTACCACGGAAATATTCCAGCTGCCAAGCATGGAAGGCGCGGCAAAGGGTGCAGCTGAATATCTGATCCCGATCATGAAGAAGGTTTACGGACAGGAGGAAGCATGAAAAGTATCGCACTGATCCATACCGTAAAGACGGTAGCGAATTCCTTTGAACAGCAGCTGAAGGATTATGTGGGGGAACCGGTCAAGATCCATAATCTCTGGGACGATTTCCTGGCGAATAATCCGAATGAAATCGGGGAGTTTACCATAGAAAACCGCTGCCGCCTGTATAACGATATCAAGTCTGCAGAGATGACGGGAGCCGATATGATCGTGGTGACCTGTTCGACCCTGACTCCGGTTGTAAACATGATCCGTCCGTTTGTGAAGGTTCCGCTGATTGCCATCGACGATGCAATGGGAAGAAAAGCGGTTACCTACGGGGATAAGATCCTGGTTCTTGCGACAGCAGGCAGTACCGAAGGACCGATGCGGGAAAAGTTAAACGCAGAGGCAGCAAAATTAAATAAGACCATCCAGATTGATTTCACAGCCAACGCAGAAGCGTTCCAGGCGATGAAAGCAGTGCAGATGGACCGCCACGATGCGATCCTTCTGGATATGGCGAAAGATATTTCCGGATATGACTGTGTGGTGCTGGCTCAGGCATCCATGGCACATCTGGATCAGAAAATAGAAGAAATCTGTAAGATCCCTGTTCTGTCAAGTCCCGGACTTTGCATGGAGCAGGTGAAGGAAACATTAAAAACGATATAAAAATAGAAAAGGAGACTACTGACATGACCAACGAAAAGAAACAGGAGTTGGATGCTCTTTGCCTGAAATTCAGACGTACCCTGATAGAAATCTTACATGAGAGACAGACCGGACATCCGGGCGGATCTCTTTCCGTATGCGAGATCCTTACAAACCTTTATTTTAACGACGCAAATATCTCTCCGGAGAATATCAATGACAGAAGCCGCGATAAGATCGTGCTCTGTAAAGGACATGCTGCTCCGATGCTTTATCTGGAGCTGGCAGAAAAAGGCTTTTTCCCAATGGAAGAGATGCACAGCCTCCGTCAGATCAACAGCCGTCTGCAGGGACATCCGTGTTCCAAGGAAACTCCCGGAGTTGAGGCATCTACCGGTCCTCTTGGAGCCGGTTATCCGTTCGCGTTAGGTCTGGCACTTTCCGATATGCATGATGGTGTAGACGCTTACACCTATGCGATCCTTGGAGATGGTGAGATCAACGAGGGCGTGGTATGGGAGACCTGCATGAACGCCTCCAAGTTTAAAGCAGACCGCCTGATCTCTATTCTGGACTGGAATGGTGTACAGCTGGACGGAACTACCGAGCAGATCATGCCGATGGGCGACATCGAACTGAAATTTAAGGCGTTTGGCTATAATACCATTGTCTGTGACGGACATAATGTGGCAGCCCTCAGCGCAGCGATCGAGACCGCAAAATCGGTTAAGGGTGTTCCGAGCATCATTCTGGCAAAGACTGTGAAGGGCAAGGGAATTTCCTTTATGGAAGGCAAGAACACCTGGCATGGTGCTCCGGTTAAGGATGCCGATTATGAAGCAGCAATGAAAGAACTGGGAGGTGTACAGTAATGGCAAAGGCAATTCGTGATGTATATGGAGAGACACTGAAAAAATACGGCGCGATGAATGAGAATATCGTAGTTCTGGATGCAGATGTATCCGGCTCCACAAAATCGGCCATGTTCGGAAAGGAGTATCCGGACCGTTTCTATAACTGCGGAATCAGTGAGTATGCAATGATGGGCATGGCAGCAGGCATGGCCAAAAACGGCAAGATCCCGTTTGTCAATACCTTTGCGGTATTTTTAACCACACTGGGGTCTCTGGCAGCAAGAACCTTTATGTCCTACTCCGGACTGCCGATCAAGATGATGGGTGGTTACGGCGGCTTATCCGATGCCTTTGACGGCGCGACCCATCATGCTCTGGAGGACATTGCCATGATGCGTACGCTTCCGGGGGTAAATGTTATGGTAGCTTCCGATGCGCAGATTACCGACTGGATGGTCAAAACCGCGATTGAAGTCAATGAGCCGATGTACATCCGTCTTTCGAGAGATGCGGCTCCGGACTGCCATCCAGAGAATGCGAAGTTTGAAATGGGCAAGGGCATGGTTGTAAGAGAAGGCAGCGATGTTACCATCATCGCATGCGGCCTGATGGTGAGCACCGCGATCACTGCCGCTGAGATGCTGGAGAAAGAGGGCATCAGCGTAAGAGTGGTTGATATGTACTGCATCAAACCGATTGACGCAGAGCTGATTGAGAAATGCGCGAAAGAAACCGGCGCGATCGTAACAGCGGAGGAGCACAGCGTGATCGGCGGTCTTGGCGGAGCAGTCAGCGAGGTTCTGGCAAAATCCGGATGCCTGGTACCGGTCGAGATGGTCGGCATGCAGGATCGTCACGGTGAATCCGGTCCTTACAGTGAACTATTAAAGAAATACGGCCTGGATGCGGAAGCAGTTGCGGCAGCGGCAAAAAAGGCAGCTGCAAGAAAATAGGCGGCCGCGTCAGGCAGATTCCATCGGAAAGGAACAAAAAATTATGGAAAAGTCCATGAAACGGTACATGAAGGTCGGTACGATCCTTCATGTATCCTACAAAGAGGTTGGTTCCGGGGAGGGACCGATCCTGGAATGTTTAAAAAAGATTGTGACGGACCCGTATTTTGAAGCGGTGGAAGTGGCACACATGAAGGATCCGGCTGTGCGCAAAAAAGCGGCAGAAATGATTGCTGCTGCGCATATGACCACTGCTTACGGCGGTCAGGGACTGATGCTGGGAGCTGGCTTAAACATCAATGACTTAAACGAAGAGGGACGGCAGAAGGCCCTGGCTTCCCTGAAAATGGGGATCGATGAGGCATATGAGATCGGGGCACAGGACTTTGCGTTTCTTGCAGGCCGCTACGAGGCAGAGACAATGGAAGAATCCTTCCAGGCACTTCTTGCTTCCACCAGAGAGCTTTGCGAGTACGCGAAAGCTAAGGGAAACATGCCGGTTCTTTGCGAGGTGTTTGATTATGATATCGCAAAGAAATCTCTGATCGGTCCGGTTGACCGGGTAAAACGCTACGCAGAGACGATCTGTGCAGAGTATGACAATTTTGGCCTGATGGTGGATCTGAGCCATATTCCGATGATCCATGAAACCATTGAGGAGAATCTGCTTCCGGTCCGCAGATTTATCCGCCACGCCCACATGGGCAATACGGTGATCAGAAGTCCGCAGTGCCCGGCTTACGGGGATGAGCACCCGAGGTTTGGCTTCCCGAACAGTGAAAATGATGTAAAAGAACTGGCCGATTATCTGAGGCTGCTGATGGAGATCGGATTCATCAGTGAAAAGAATCGTCCGATCGTAAGCTTTGAGGTAAAACCCTTTGAAGAAGAAGATCCCGATATCTGCCTGGCAAATGCAAAACGAACACTTGACCTGGCGTGGGAACTTGTATAAAGTTAGAATTGCATAACAATGAAATGAATCAGAGCAGGAGGAAAAGAACATGAGAGAGTCTATTCATAAATATTTTCAGGTAGGTACCATCCGCTGGATGTCCTTTCCGAACAGAAGTGTAGTAGATCAGGTAAAGCGGATCGCGGTAGATGATTACTTTGATGCGATCGAGGTGACCAAATGTGCCGATGACGCAGAGCGCGAAGAGGTGAAAAAAATCCTGGAGCAGTCCCATTTAAAGGTCTGCTATGGTGCACAGCCGAGACTTCTCGGGCCGAAGCTGAATCCGAACGACATCGATGAGGAGGGCAGAAAAAAAGCTGAGGCTACCCTGATCGAGGCAGTGGATGAGGCAGAATACCTTGGCGCAAAGGGAATCGCATTCCTGGCAGGAAAATGGGAAGAGGAAACCAAGGATCAGGCTTACGCACAGCTGTTAAAAACTACCCGCAATGTCTGTGACTACGCAGCGAAGAAGGGCATGAACGTAGAGCTGGAGGTCTTTGATTTCGATATGGACAAGGCAGCCCTGATCGGACCGGCTCCTTATGCGGCACAATTCGCGGCAGACATGAGAATGACCCATAACAATTTCGGATTATTGGTAGATCTGTCTCATTTCCCGACTACCTATGAGACCTCAAAATTTGTGATCCGGACCTTAAGACCTTACATCACACATCTTCATTTCGGAAACGCAGTCGTAGAAGAGGGCTGCCCGATGTATGGTGACAAGCATCCGCGTCTGGGTTATCCGAACAGCGCCAACGATGTGGAGCAGCTGACCGATTATCTGCAGGTGCTTAAGGAAGAGGGCTTCTTCAATGCGAAGGATCCGATGGTACTTTCCATGGAGGTTACCCTGGCCCCGGGTGAAGACGATGAGATCATTCTGGCAAATACCAAACGCTGCTTAAACCGCGCATGGGCACTGGTAGAAGACTAAGAAATACTGAAAAAACGAGAAAAGGAGAACGGAATCATGAAGATTGTAGTATTAGATGGCTATACCGAAAATCCTGGTGACATCAGCTGGGGCCCGATCGAAGCTCTTGGCGAGGTTACCGTATATGACAGAACTGCTTATGAGGAGTCCCCGCTGATCGCGGAGCGCATCGGTGACGCAGATGTGATCGTGATCAACAAAACGCCGATCAGCAAAGAAACCATGGACAAGTGCCCGAACTTAAAGGCAATTGCGGTCCTGGCTACCGGTTACAATGTAGTAGATTATGAGTACGCAAAGACAAAGGGCATTCCGGTTATGAATGTTCCGGTATATGGAACGGATAATGTCAGCCAGTTTGCTGTCAGCCTTTTGCTTGAGATATGCTCCCATATCGGACATCACAGCGATTCTGTATATGCCGGTGAGTGGGCAGAGAACGCAGACTGGTGCTACTGGCATTATCCGATGATCGAGGTATCCGGAAAGACCGCAGGCATCATCGGACTTGGTCGTATCGGTGTGAATACCGCAAAGATCTTAAAGGCCATGAACGTGAATGTGATCGCTTATGACGCATTCCAGAGCGAGGCAGGAAAAGCGGTTGCGGACTATGTGGAATTGGATGAGCTGCTTGCAAAGTCTGACTTTATCTTCCTGCATTGCCCGCTGTTCCCGTCTACCCAGGGAATTATCGGAAAAGAGAATATCGCGAAGATGAAGGATGGAGTCATCATCATCAATAACAGCCGCGGACCGCTGATCGTTGAGCAGGATCTTTATGACGCATTAGAGAGTGGAAAAGTGGCAGCCGCAGCTGTGGATGTTGTTTCCACGGAGCCGATCAAAAAAGACAACGTTCTGTTAAAGGCGAAAAACTGCATCATCACCCCTCATATTTCCTGGGCAACCAAGGAGGCACGTGAACGCATCATGAACACCACTGCAGAGAATATCAAGTCCGTGATCGACGGTGCTCCGCAGAATGTAGTGAATAAGTAACAGAAAAACAAGACGATTTTCATAATTTTTCTGCAAAATTGAATGGGCTATGGTATACTTTACCATAGCCCATTCAAGGAAAAGGGGCAGATGAAACTGTCTTGGAAAAAGGAGAAAATCTCTGATATGGTAAAGATAAGGGTTTTTATACCGCATCTGGAGCTGAAAGAAATCTTTGAAGATGTGGTGAAGAAACTGCCGCAGTACGAAACAATTCAGATAGAACAGCAGTATGTATTCGGAACACCGGATGATCTGGCCAAATATGGCGATGCAGATGTGCTGGTCGCGCGGGGCATGACCTATGAGGTGCTGAAGAATCTGTTTCCGGACAAGCATGTGATCGAAGTGCATGTCAGCAGCTTTGATATTTTTGACGCGCTGGTAGAGTGCAGAAAACAGAATGCCGGAAAAATCGCACTCTGTCTGCACAACCGGAAATTCAAATCCATGGAGGAGCTGGAGGAGCTTTGTGGCGCGTCCATCACGATTTATGATACTCCGAATGAGGCTTCCACGGAAGCCGCGGTCCATCAGGCCATAGAGGACGGCGCGGATATTTTTGTCGGCGCGGGAACCATGTGCGGAATCTGTGACAGACTGGGATTAAAGCGTGTCCATATCCATACGAATGAAGAAGCGGTGGAGGTAGCCATGAAGGAAGCGCTCAATGCAGCGCGGACAATCCGGCAGGAGCGTGCCAAGAGTGATATCATTGAGGCCATGCTCAATCACAGTGAAGAAGGCGTGCTCGCGATCAGCGACAGAGGACGGATTCTGGCGATCAATAATCAGGCATACCGTATTTTTCAGATTTCTACCGTCGATTCGCTGGTTGGCACTCCGGCAGCAGAGTTGGAGCAGGCAGATGACTGGGAAAATCTTCTGCATGAAAATCAGGCGCGCGAGCGCATCCTGAAGATCAAAGGCAAGGATTACTATGTGCAGTACAAACACCTGAGTGAAGAAGCGGCAGAGACCGGAGCTTTGGTCTTTATCCGGAATACCGACCGGATCATGGAAGAGGAACGAAAAATCCGGAAGGGACTTGCAGAAAAAGGACTGACAGCCAAGTATTCCTTTTCAGATATTCTTGGAAAAAGCAAGGCAATTCGTGAGAATATCCATATGGCACAGCGTTACAGCCGGGTTAATTCCAATGTTCTGATCGTGGGAGAAACCGGTACCGGAAAAGAATTATTCGCGCACAGTATTCATCAGGCATCAAGCCGCAGTGATCAGTGTCCCATTCTGTTTCCTTGTCCACCGGCAATA
>OGYX01000574.1_pt1 | contig 28682 bp, 26 predicted proteins | sample 1576601 | NCBI WGS metagenome assembly OGYX01 (sample SAMEA3541561, study PRJEB24748) | human gut metagenome | biome: human gut; feature: human-associated habitat; material: faeces | place: China | collected 2012 | reverse complement strand
ATATGGCTGAAGCCGGATAACTCCGGTGTCAGCCTGTAGGCTGCTACGGCTGGCGCCGGAGTTATGCGAGCTGAAGTCATAGATGGGACAAAATCGACTCAATTTACCAAATGGGGCCGAAAGTACTTGCCTGGAACGGCCTGGGAGGATGGAGCATCAAGAGGATTCATCCTCCTGATGCTCCATGTTTCTAGGTCGTACATATTAAATTCTAAAAGTAGGTTACAGCTGGCAGATAGATTGCTGAATAAGGAAGTTCATCACAGAGATGTGATGGACTTTTTCGTGCTCTATTTCTAGACATGGAATACCCCCAAGTAAGGTTCATATTTTAGTGTCTTACTTGGGGGAGCATAGCATTTTTATTTCCTGCTTTTGTCAACTGCTGTATTTTGATGTGTTCTCATGATAGCGGGGATAAATACATCAAAAGAATTGATTGTAATAAAGGTGAAACATTATTTCTGCTTGAAAATATCCTCGTGTAAGATAATTAACTTTGGTGCTTTCAGGAAAAGCTTGATCGGTGTTAATACTTTGGATTAGTTTTCCATTTAAAGTCCAAGCTGAAAGAAATACGGAGGAACATTCGATTCCCGAGTTTTCTTTCAGAGTACTATTTAATTTAGAGTTGATTATGTTATCATCCAGAAATTCCACTTTTTGTTTTATGTTAGTAATAATCCGTTTTAGTGTGGATTCGCGGCTATAAGCATAGTTATAATTAAATATTTGCGAAAACTCAGCAATTTCATTATTTGAATAACTAACAATATAAGCTGTTGAACCCAACGTATAATACGGCGGATTATATTGAAGAGAATCAACTGATTGTGTATCAAGATATATAGCTGTTTGAGAATCTTCACTAAACTTAAAATATCTATCTGGATTATTTTCCAGTGTAGATAGGGATATGGCAAAACCAGAGATAGGAATGCACAGAATAGCGAGCAGTATGATCATAATTTTCTTCATAAAGATACTCCTTAGTGGTTCAAATATTCGAGCTATAACTAATTAAAAGTCCTGATTGTAGTAGGTCTTGAAAACGGCTTGTGCCATCCAATAAGGTCTTTCTGGGTAAGTGGTATCATCAGAAATAGGTTCACTGGCAGGTTCTTTTAACAACTGTCCATTAAATTTCCAGGATGCCAGGTATGTCATGCTATAGGTAATTCCGGAACTTTCCTGTACGGCAGTTTGTGCCCTGGAAATAATTACATCGTCATCAAGCGTTTCACCATTCTGGTTCATATCAGAAACAATCCGGGTTAACGTGGAGTGCATACTGTAGTTATAGTCATAATTAAAAGTCTGGGTGCAGAGACTGATGTAATCGTATGGATAAAGTACAAAATAGGTTTTCGCACTCAGTGTGTAATATGGTGGAGAATAACGGATGGATTTAACGGAATATGTATCCAGATACATTGCAGCGGTGGAGTCTTCATCTACCTTTAAATATCTGTCCGGATTATTATGGAGCGTGGACAAGGTTATGGCGTAGCTGGAGAGTGGAATACACAGGATAGCGAGCAGGATAATCAGGATTTTTTTCATAAGATGTACCTCACTGAGTGAATAATGTTTATGCTATACACATAAATGAATAATTTATTATCTTTATTGTATCATCTTGAATGGCCGAATTTTTACACATTGGATTTGATACGATATAGAAAATAGAAAAAAAGATGAAAAAACAGACACAGTATAATTCCTTAATTACTTTGTTTTTTTACGCTTATCATTTATCCGCAATCAGAGAAAGGAGAAAAAATGTGTGACGTTCGAAGACTATTAAAAAATTGCTTGCTAATTCTATGTGTATGTATATTAATCCCGGCGTTTTGGTCTGGAGCGGCTGAGCCTGAGCTGGTACAGATTTCTGATTATACGGCCAATGAATTTTATCAGGGACTTAAAATACATAATGCAGCGAAAGAGACTAATTTACCTATGTCAGAAATGATAGATGAAATACAACCAAACAAGCCATATGATATACATGCTATTATCAGTGGCAAAGGGGATGATGCAGTGGTTATCGGTCTTTTTACCAATAAATCAGGTTATGTGTCCAAGATTACTATTCAGGGAAATGCACATAGTGGAATTGCATTGAGTACGGCTTATAAATGGGAATATGTTGTTTTAGGGGTATTAGGGATAGATGATGCAACGGATCAGAATTTCATGTCATTTCTGGAAGGACAGAATCCGCCATTTCAAACAGCAATCTGGAATGAACAATCCAACCGAAATATTCTGGTCGAACATGGGCCATCACCTACCACGGTTAACTTGTTTTATATTCGTTTAACTGCATATGATCAGACGTTTGAATGAGAGGACGAGGAATATGTTTAAACGTATATTTTTTATGTTGAGCTTGCTGGTATTTGTAATCTGTGGTCAGACTGGTTATGCATATGGAACGAATGTGGCTTTAAATGACACAATTACAGCAGATGGCTTTGAAAAATCATTTAATGCAGTGGATGCTGGGGATTTGAGTTACGTGAAACTTTCAAAGGTGGGACAAACAAAGGCTGAAGAACCAGGCGAAATATCATGGTTTTATTGCTATGGGAATGAGAATTTTCAGACCGCCAATGGAATGTATTCTCCATATATTATTTTGGGGATTGATAAGTCTAATAGAATAAGACTGTTATTCGTATATGTTGACTCACAGGAAGATATTGAAGCATCATGGAAGTTATTAATAGCTGAAATGCGAATAGCACTGGCTACTCTGGGAGAAGATAAGCAGGAGGATGGGTCTAATGCGACATTCGCAATGTTGGATGCTTTAAAGACGGGAATGGGAACCTATTGGAATTTTAAGAACAATAGACGGTTTATTCTTACCAGAAATTTTATTTCTGCAGAAACTCATCAAGGAGTTATGTTGAGTGTTCAGGCTGAGGAACAGTAAGAAAAATAAATTAAATTGCACCTAACGTAGTTAGTTATTGAGGAATATTTGCATTTGCTGGGTGAAGTAATTAAATCTTGATGAAATGCTAAAATCTGAAATCTTTTGAATTTGCGTATGAATTTATGGCAGGGGTCTGCAAACCAAGTTTGCGGACTCTTTTTTGTTTAAAATCTTCGCTATATGGTATACAATCTAATAATAAGCATATGTGGGGGACTATTGAATGAGTAAGTTTTTTAAGGCCATGGTCCTGGCTGTTCTGATTGTAGGATTGGCTGGCGGGCTTTATGTGGGGAATCTTATATATACGGAATTTATGACGGCTCCATGGGACGTGGTTCTTGGTGTTAACGATGATTCCAGGGATATGTCGGTGATAAAAGCGGCAGAAAGTAAATACAGGTGGAAAGAGGTATTTATAACGGCTCCGGATGGTACGCGTCTGGCAGGTACTTATGTACCGGCAGCCAGAGATTTGCACAAGACGGTGATTATTTTTCATGGAATCTATCATAATCGGGGAATGTCGCTTACGTATGTTCCCATGTACCGGAAACTGGGATACAATGTGCTGCTTGTGGATCATCGTGGATTTGGAGATAGCGGCGGCAGGGGCACTACCTGGGGAACGCATGAAATCGGAGACATTAATGCGTGGGTAACATGGCTCCGTACGAAGGATGCCCAGGTGAAGATTGGAATGCATGGCGTTTCCTTAGGGGCAGCGATGGAACTTCTGTATGCCCAGACGGATGGAGGACATACGATTGCATTCTATGTAGCTGACAGTTCATATGGAAACATTATGAGCATGGCCACGGGGAAGCTGGAGTCTATCCGTTCCGAAAGCCCGCTTATAAAAGGGGTAAAGATAATTACACCATTTGTAGAAGCTGCGACCTGGTTTCATACAGGCCATGTGCTGGACTATTATGATCCTGGAGTTGCAGTGAAGCATATGACATCACCTGTATTGTTTATTCATGGGACGGATGATACTCTGGTTCCGCCGGAGGAGGCCAGGGCGCTGTATGCGGCCTGCACCAGCCAGAAGAAGGCGATTTATTTTGCCAGAGGAGCCAGCCATGCCATGGCTTATCAGACAGATACAGGGGAATATGAACAGAAAGTTTATCAGTTTTTAGGAGAACATCCATCATCCGGCAGCAGAAAGAAATAACAGCCGGCAGTTCCGGAAGATTGTGAGCCAATATGGCGGAAGAGGTCAATATGGATGATATAAATCAGGTCTGGGACAGAATACTGCATATTAAGACTACTGGCAGGGATGACAGTATATCTGATTTCACCCGGTATCCTTATGAGCCGACAGATTATCCGGTACTTGCCTGTTTGTGTGAAAGCGGGTATATAGGGAAGAACAATACATTGGTGGATTATGGCTGTGGAAAAGGACGCGTGGATTTCTTTGTAGCTTTTCATACCAAATGCCATGCTATAGGCATTGAATATAATCCCCGTCTGTATGAACGGGCATTGCAGAACCGAAAGCAGGCCCCTGCAGGAAATCGAACGGAATTTATTCTGGGAGATGCTGTGGATTTTTTAGTTACTCCTGCAGTCGACCGTGCTTTTTTCTTTAATCCATTTTGCACAGATATTTTGTGTCAGGTGCTGGATAATCTCAGGGAATCCTGTAAAAGATACCCAAGGAACATGCTTCTTTTCTTTTACTATCCATCTGCATCTTATGTGGAAATGTTGAAAATGCGGGAAGAAATAGAATTCCTTGAAGAAATTGATTGCAGTGACTTATTTCCTCATAATGGAAGAGAATATATACTGGTTGTAAAGATGCATGTATAATAAAAGGGGAAAGAGAATGAAAAAAGATAGATTGGACAAACAGCTTGAATTTATATTAGCGATAGATAAAGAAAAGAATATATTTCGTCAGACCTATGTATCTGATGCATCGCGTATGGAGAATGATGCAGAGCATGCCTGGCATATGGCTGTTATGTGTATGATTCTCTCCGAATATGCGGAACATCCAATTGACAAGCTGAAAACCATGACCATGCTGCTTATTCATGATCTGGTAGAAATCTATGCTGGGGATACCTATGCCTATGCAGGGGTGGATGCAGAAGAGATACACCAGAGGGAATACGCAGCAGCAGAAAAGTTATATGGTATGCTTCCCGAGGAGCAGGGAATTTATTTCATGAATCTGTGGAAGGAATTTGAAGAAGGGAAATCCCCGGAAGCGCAGTTTGCCCGAACTATGGACAGAATTCAGCCAATGATGCTCAATGCAGCTACGTATGGCAGAGCATGGAAGGAGCATAAGGTGAGATTGTCACAGATTATGAAGAGAAATGAGCATACGGCAAAAGGATCTTCTGTGCTATGGGACTATGCACTTAAACATTTTGTTATGCCGCATGTGGAAAGTGGTGAAATTATAGATGATGAAACACATTCCACAGGGGTGAAGTAAGGAATAGAGATAACAGGTTGTCTGATTGAGGTGGAACATATTATGGAAAGCAAACAGATTTTACTGATTAACGATCTTCCGGGTTATGGTAAGGTAGCTCTGGCGGCTATGATGCCAGTACTGGCTCATATGGGGCATATTCTGTATACACTGCCTACGGCGCTGGTATCGAATACACTGGATTATGGTCAGTTTGAAATTATGGAAACCACAGAGTATATGAAAAACACATTGAAAGTGTGGAAGAATCTGGGGTTCCATTATGATGCCATTGCCACGGGGTTTATTGTATCTGAAGAGCAGGCTCAGCTGATTGCCCATTACTGTGAGGAACAGAAAAAGCAGGGAACCCTTATTTTTACCGACCCCATCATGGGAGATGATGGGAAACTCTATAATGGGGTGACAGAGAGTGCATTGATGCATATGAAGCACCTGACTGCCTGTGCAGATGTCATAGTACCTAATTATACAGAAGCCTGTTTGCTGGCCGGTGTGGAGTATAAGGCAGAAGGTATAGATAGAAAATCTATGGTGGAATTGATTGAAAAGCTCAGACAGGCTGGAAGTAAATCCATAATTATCACCAGTGCTGTTGTAGAAGGTCAGGATGTGGTTTGCGGATATGAACATAAGACAGATTCTTGGTTTATGATTCCATTTCACAAGATTCCTGTTCGTTTTCCAGGGACCGGAGATATTTTCTCATCTCTGGTACTAGGGCATATGCTCCATGGTATGCCGCTTAAGGATTCTGTAAAGCAGGCTATGGATATAGTGGCAGCGGTTATTGCCCGGAATGCAGGAAATGAAGATAAGTATAAAGGTATTCCTCTGGAAACAGAACTGGATATGTTGAAATAACACAGCTATGTTGTGTTATGCCTGAAGTTATTGCATGTGCAGGCTAGCGAAGAGCTCTTTTTCTGATAAAAATCAGGAAAGGGTTTTTTGTTGTTCAACAGCGTGGAAGTTTAAGAAAAAATCGCCATTGTACGCTCTGAAGGAATGCTTTGCGTAGCAGTTTTCAATGAAATAGGATTGTTGTACAGAAGCTCTGTTGCCTCCGGGGGAGCCCAGAGGAGAGTTCAGGCAATTCTCTGAGTGTTTTTATTGCGAGATTAATAAATGTACATTTATTAATAAAGAAGTGTGCATAAAATGTAAAGATAATGCAATTTAGTGTTGAACAATGGTAGACGTAATGATACAATGTAATCGTAATAAATGTAAGGAGACCGTAATCCAGGGCTCATGTCACATGGGAGGTTTTTCATGTATAGTATTGCAGCAAAGCAGGCTAAAGGAAAGTTTGCACAGGATAATATTTTTGCAGCGAATAACAAGGCGGTAGCGCTGGCAGATAAGCTGGGAAATGATAAAGTCATTAACGCCACCGTAGGTTCCATTCTGGATGAAGATGGCAATCTGGTGGTTTTGGATGTTGTACAGGAAGAATATAAAAAGCTGACTCCACGCCAGTATTCTTCTTATGCGCCGATCCAGGGATATGCTGAATATCTGGATGACTGCATTGATCAGTGTTTTGGTGAATCCCGCCCTGCCGGATATATCCGCGCATGCTCCACTCCTGGCGGCACAGGTGTTCTTCACCATGCAGTACATAATTACAGTGAAATTGGGGATGAAATCCTTATCACCGACTGGCACTGGGGTGCTTATGACAGTGTAATCAAGGATAACAACCGTAAGATTCGTACGTTCGCTCTTATTAACAAGGAAGGCCATTTTGATCTGGATGATTTCCGTATTCAGCTTAATGACCTGGTATCTAAGCAGAAGAATACGGTTATCCTTCTCAACGGTATTGCTAATAACCCGACTGGGTACTGCATGACCGTAGCTGAATGGCAGGCAGCGGTTGATGCCATCAGAGCAGCAGTGGAAAATACAGATAAGAATGTAATCCTTGTTCCGGATGTGGCTTATCTTGACTACAGCGGGGAAAAGAAGGAATGCAGAAAGTTCTTCAAGGTTTTTGGCAATCTGCCAAAGAATATTCTTGTCATTGTTGCCTATACACTGAGCAAGGGCTTTACCCTGTATGGCCAGCGCATGGGTGCCATGATTGGTATTACATCTGATGAAGGGGTAGCTAAGGAATTTGTAGATATCAATCAGTATTCCAGCCGTGCTACCTGGTCTAACTGCAATTCTGCTCCGCAGCAGGCTATGATTGCTATCTGCAGAGATCCGGCTAAGATTGAAAAACTGGATGAAGAACGTAAATTCTATTTTGAAATGATTCAGCAGAGAGCCAATATTTTCATGAAGGAAGCGGATGAACTGGGAATCAAGTATGTACCATATATTTCCGGATTCTTTATTACCATTCCTATGGAAGGGGCACAGGCTGTATGTGATAAGCTGCAGGAAGATAATATTTTCATGGTTCCGCTGAAAAAGGGAATCCGTCTGGCTGTATGCTCTGTTTCTAAGAAGAAGATGCAGGGCCTGGCTGGCAAGCTCAAAGTAGCAATGGATGAAGTGGGTGTCAGACAGTAAGTATCAGGATAAAGTCTGCAGGGAAGCAGATTATTGATGGGGTAAGGCACATATATTGTGCTTTGCCCTATTATTTTTTCAGGAGGTTTTTTATGGAAAGCCTGTTTGCCGCCGTTAACGCGGTGCTTTCTTTCATTACACCGGTATCCGATTTTTTCTGGGATTTCCCAAAGAATTTTACCTGGTATCAGCAGATACCGATTCTGGGAAATTTCTCACTGGCCATCATTGTGCTGGTCGGTTCCGGGCTTTATTTCACATTCCGGCTTGGATTTATTCAGGTACGGTATTTTAAGAAGGGGATCCGGCTTCTGGTGCACAGGCGCCGGTCCGATTCAGGGATTTCCCCTCTGGCGGCCTTCTTTCTGAGTTCGGCCATGCGTGTAGGGCCGGGCAATATTATCGGGGTTACCGGGGCTATTGCGGCTGGTGGTCCGGGGGCACTGTTCTGGATGTGGATTTCGGCCTTCTTTGGTATGGCTACTGCCTATACGGAAAGTGTTCTGGCTCAGCTGTTTAAGGAAAAGCGCGGGGATGAATTTGTGGGAGGACTTCCCTTCTACGCGCGCAAACTCTTGGGGGACAGAGCCTGGATAGGCGTGGCGCTGTCCTGTGTATATATTCTCTATGCCATGTTCTGCCTTCCTGCCCAGGGATTTAATGTAGTCACATCCATCGGAGCTATGGCGGAAGTGGCCACAGGAACATCCATACCGGTACAGTCTTCCTTTTATTATGTAGTGTCCATACTGGTGGTAGGGCTGGCCGCGCTGATTGCCTTTGGGGGCATTAAGCGGGTAACCCGGGCGACCGATGCCATGGTGCCGGTTATGGCGGTTGTGTATGTAGGTACGGTGCTTTTCCTTATTGTTACCAATCTGCATAGGGTACCCTATTTCTTTGAAGCGGTGTTTGCCGGGGCCTTTAAGCCGGAAGCTGTATTTGGCGGGGCCTTTGGTGTGGCTCTGGTTCAGGGGGTTAAGCGTGGACTTATGTCCAATGAAGCTGGACAGGGTACCATAACCATGGCAGCTGCGGCTGCGGACGCCAGACATCCCTGTGAACAGGGACTGGTAGGGGCTCTGGGAGTATTTCTGGATACCCATATCATCTGTACCATGACAGGATTTGTAGTCATTATGGCACAGCAGTGGTCGGCCAATCCCGCTGGCTGGGAAGCGGCAGGGACATATCCTAAGTTCATGCTTTCCATTCATGCCATGGCGCCAGGGGCGCTGGATACGGTGGCTATGTTCCTGGTATCGCTGTGCTTCTGCCTTTTTGCCTATACGACCATGGTAGGGATGATTACATTCTCAGAAATTGCGGCCAACCGTATTTCTTCCACTCCGGTACTGATTCACAGTATCCGTCTGCTTGGTGTATTTGTAGCCGCCTTTGGTATTTTCTGCAATATTGCCGGATATGATCTGAGTAATCTCTGGGCCTTTTCGGATCTGGGAAATATCATTATTGTGTACTGCAACATTCCGTTGCTTTATATGGGGTTCCGGTATGTTCTTGGTGCAACCAGACAGTATAATCCGGACAGAGGCTCCGGATTCTGCAGTGATTCCATTGGGTTAAATACCTGTTGCTGGAGTGAACAGAAACAAAGATAATTTAAAAAGCTTTGAATAACACATAGCGTTATTCAAAGCTTTTTTGATTGGCGACAGGCAGCGGGGCCCCGCTATATTGTGACTATTCTATTTTCCGGGAGGTGAGCCGGAGAGTGATATAGGCATCTTCCTGACTCAGTGAAATATAGGACTGAGGCCCTTCCCAGTAGGCATAGGCATCTCCCTTGATGGCGGGGGTGCCGTAAAGCTCTTTAACCGCTTCATAGCGGTGAGTGTACGGTCCGGACATATAGATTATGACAGCCTTTAATTTCTGATTGTAAAAGATGAGTTCCGCTGCAATGGGGCCTTTTATACCCAGTTCATTTTTTTTATTGGGAAGGATGGCTGCATAATGCTGCCCTGCGGCTTCTTTTCCCAGATATTCGAGTACAAATTTTTTCTGCATCGATGGCAGTGTCTCATTCCATGTCAGTTTCTCAAAGCCGCCGGGGTCATGGGACATCTGAGCCAGGTGCCGGGATTCTGCGGCATGAATTCCCGGGCAGGGCCAGCAGAGAAAGGCCAGACCCAGTAACCCGGCAGCCAGATATTTGGTATTCTTCATATATTCATCCCCTTTTGCCAAGCAACATAGTATTAAGACTATTGTATATGCATGCAGAGGAAAAGAGCAAGAGGGAATCTTGCAGACAGTTATTCGATGACGCAGTATCGGATAAGTAAGGCAAAAAAAAACAGCCTTCGGGCTGTTTTTTTATCATCTAAGCTGGCTATGGAAATAAATTATTTTTCTGCCTTTTCAGCAGCTTCTTTTTCCTTGCGTTCTTTGATTTCCATATCAAAGGATTTCTGAAGTCTTACATAATTCTGACGGCGTTCCATCGCATCCCGTTCTGTCTTTTCAAAGAGAGCTTCCGCCTCTTCCGGGAAGAGTTTCTGCAGGGAAGAGAAGCGGACTTCTCCGAGGAGGAAGTCACGGAAATTGCCCGTTGGCGGACGGCTGTCCAGATGGAATGGGTTCTTACCCTGTTCTCTGAGCTGTGGGTTGTAACGGTAGTTGCACCAGTAACCGCACTGAACGGCTTCCTTTTCTTCCTGGATGGAATGGCCCATACCCTTTCTGATGCCATGGTTGATACATGGGCTGTAGCAGATGATAAGGGATGGTCCCGGATAAGCTTCAGCTTCCGCGATAGCACGGAATGCCTGGTTCATGTCCGCACCGAGGGCAATCTGCGCTACATAAATATATCCATAGGAAATGGCAATCATGCCCAGATCCTTCTTCTTGGTCTTCTTGCCGGAAGCGGCGAACTTGGCAATAGCTGCAGCCGGAGTGGACTTGGAGGACTGACCGCCTGTGTTGGAGTATACTTCGGTATCCAGAACGAGGACATTGATATCTTCGCCGGAAGCCAGAACCTGGTCCAGACCGCCGAATCCGATATCGTAAGCCCAGCCGTCGCCGCCGAATATCCACTGGCTCTTCTTAATGAAGTGGTCTTTCAGTTCCAGCAACTGGCTGTATTCTGGATGAGCGGCTACCGCGCTTTCCAGTGCTGTTTCCAGACGCTGTGCGCGTTGGCGTGTGCCGGCTCCTTCACTTCTGTGGCTGAGCCAGTCTTCCATGGCTTCTCTGGTTTCGCCTTCTGCGGATGGAAGGAGATCTTCTACCTTGCGGGTCAGACGTTCACGGAGTTTATTTTCTCCGAGGAGCATACCCAGTCCAAATTCCGCGTTATCTTCAAAGAGGGAATTTGCCCATGCCGGACCGTGGCCATTGTGGTCGGTGGTATATGGCATGGATGGAGCGCTGGCACCATAAATGGAGGAGCAGCCGGTAGCATTGGCAATCATCATGCGGTCGCCAAAGAGGCTGGTAACCATATGGATATATGGAGTTTCGCCGCAACCTGCGCAGGCGCCGGAGAATTCAAAATAAGATGGCTGATACTGAGACCACTGTAGTGTGCCTGGACGGAGCGGGTTTTCCTTAGCCGGCAGGGAAATGACATAATCCCAGTATTTCTGCTTTTCAATCTGTGTATCAATTGGTTTCATAACCAGAGACTTTTCACGGCTTGGGCAGACGTTGGCACAGAGTCCGCAGCCTGCGCAGTCTTCCTGGCTTACCACGATACGGTATTTGAGTCCCTTCACCGGTCCACGGAAGTCTTTCACTACAAATCCTTCCGGAGCGTTAGCGGCTTCATCTTCTGTTACCAGGAACGGGCGGATAGCCGCATGCGGGCATACTACGGAGCACTGGTTGCAGCCGATACAATTTTCAGGAATCCATTCCGGGACATTGATTGCTGTAGCTGCACGTTCATATTTTGTGGTGCCTGGAGTCATGGTGCCGTCTTCATGGTTAGTGAAGGTGGATACCGGGAGGGAGTCGCCTTCCTGGCGGTTCATAACATCACATACATCGGATACGAAAGGCGGACGCGGGATACGGGCCAGGGTGCCTCCGGTGGTCGCATGTTCCCATTCAGCGTGAACCGGTACTTCCACGATACTTTCCATACCGGCGTCAACGGCGCGGCAGTTCATATCGACTACGTTCTGTCCCTTGCGGCCATAAGAGTGTTCAATGGATGCATAAAGCAGTTCACGGGCTTTGTCATCCGGAAGAATACCGGTAAGGTGGAAGAATGCAGCCTGCATAACCATATTGATGCGTCCGCCAAGCCCGATTCTGCGGGCAATGTCAAAGGCATTGATGATATAGAAGCGGGCATGGAGGGCAGCCAGTTTTCTCTTCATGGAAGCAGGGAGTACCTGATCCAGTTCTTCTGCGCTCCAGCGGCTGTTCAGTACAAAGGTACCGCCCGGCTTCAGGCCTTTCAGCAGATCATACTTATAGATATAGGATGGTCTGTGGCAGGCAATGTAGTTGGCGTGGGTAATCAGATACGGCTTGCGGATTGGGTTCGGACCGAAACGAAGGTGGGAAATGGTTACGCCTCCGGACTTTCTGGAGTCATAGGAGAAATAGCCCTGTGCATACATGTCCGTGTTATCGCCGATAATCTTGATGGCATTCTTGTTGGCACCGACAGTACCATCGGAACCAAAGCCCCAGAACTTGCAGGCAATGCACCCATCATCTGGCTGTGGGAAGGAAACCGGAGCCAGGGAAAGATGGGTTACATCATCGGTGATGCCAAGGGTAAAGTTATGTCTTGGACGATCGGCTTTCAGATGTTCAAATACCGCCATAATATCTTCTGGAATGACATCCTTGGAGCCGAGTCCATAACGGCCGCCAACGACGCGGATATCCCTGTCAGATGCGGCTACAGCACTCTGTACATCCAGATACAGCGGTTCGCCAATAGCACCTGGTTCGCGTGTGCGGTCCAGTACGGCAATCTTCTTTACCGATTCCGGAAGCTGGCTGAGGAAATGCTTTACAGAGAACGGACGGTACAGATGAACGTTCATGACGCCCACCTTTTCGCCTTTAGCCAGCAGAGCGTCGGTGACATCCTTGGCAATATCGGAAACAGAGCCGATGGAAATGATGACACGTTCTGCATCCTTTGCGCCATAATAGTCAAACAGATGATAGTGACGGCCGGTCAGGCGGGCAATGTCATCCATATATCCCTGCACAATGTCCGGAATAGCCAGATAGAATGGGTTGGCTGCTTCGCAATGCTGGAAATATACATCCGGATTTTCAGCGGTTCCGCGGATAACCGGATGGTTTGGAGTCATGGAATGTTTTCTGAAACGGGCCAGTGCCTCTTTGTCAATCAGCGGTTCCAGTTCATCATAATTGAGGACTTCTACCTTCTGGATTTCATGACTGGTACGGAATCCATCAAAGAAATTGATGAATGGTACACGGCCTTTGATGGCTGCCAGATGGGCAATAGCGGACAGATCCATAATTTCCTGCGGATTGGATTCAGCCAGCATGGCACAGCCGGTAGCACGGGCAGACATTACGTCCTGATGATCACCGAAAATAGAAAGCGCATGGTTGGCTAATGCGCGGGCAGCAATATGGAAAACACCTGGAAGAAGTTCTCCGGCCACCTTATACATGTTAGGCAGCATGAGCAGCATCCCCTGCGATGCAGTATAGGTGGAAGTGAGGGCACCGCTTTCCAGAGCTCCATGGAAGGCACCGGCAGCACCGCTTTCCGCCTGCATTTCTACTACATGTACAGTATCGCCGAAAATATTCTTTTTTCCGTGGGCAGCCCATTCGTCCACCATTTCGGCCATAGGGGAGGAAGGGGTAATCGGGTAAATTGCAGCTACTTCAGTAAAAGCGTAAGAAATATACGCTGCCGCAGTATTCCCGTCCATAGTTTTTGTCTTTCTCAAAGAGAGCACACTCCTTTTCAATGCAATGGATGTCTGTGTAAATTGAGTTAGCTCATACAAGTATGATAAAATATCATAAGAACTAACAGTTTTTCGTATAATGAATACGATGTCACATACTTTACTATTATTACGCCGAACATGTCATTTTTCGACACATCCTTGTACATTATAGGATAAATAAAGAGTAAGTACAATATAAGAGTACTACTATATTGCCCATGACCTGTATGTATCAGGTGGGATAGAACGGACCTCAATGAAGGAGCTGGTTGTATGGATTACCGTCATCTGAAATATTTTATGGAAGTAGCACAGCAGAAGAGTTTCAGCAAAGCTGCCCGCAGTCTGCATATTTCTCAGTCGGCTATCAGCCGTATGATAAAATCACTGGAAGATGAAATGGGGGTCACTCTGTTTCTCCGCAATGCTAAAACGGTTGAACTGACGGCGCCTGGGACTATTTTCCTGAATTATGCCAAGCGGGCACTGTTTGTATTTGAACACCTCAAATCTGACTTCGAAAATGAATTCAATCTTAAGCAGGACACGGTGGAAATCGGACTTCCGCCAATAACGGATGCCCATGTATTTGCCAAGCTGCTCGGAGAATTTAAGAAGGTTTACCCGCAGGTGGCTATAAAGCTGTATGAGCACGGTTCCAAGATTGTTGAGTCATCTGTGCAGGAAGGGGTTATCGATGTAGGTATTATCTGCACGATTCCAAACAAGAATTTTGAATCCTTATTTCTTTCAGAAGACCGTATGTGCGTGGTTATGCCGAAAGGATACAAGCTGGAAGCCTATGATGAAGTACCGATGAAGGCATTGGCCGATTGTCCGCTGGTTCTGTACCGGGACGATTTCAATCTGCATGATGATATTCTCAGCAACTGCCGGAAGATTGGCTTTACTCCGAAAATCGTATTTGAAACCAGCCAGAGGGAGCTTATGCTGCAGACTGTAGGATGCGGACTGGGAGTGGCTATTCTGCCGAGCAGGCTCTGTGCTGTGGATTCCCGGAAAAACCAGGTCTCTGTGCGGCCGCTTACGGAACCGAGGATGACCCATCATTTGTATGCTATCTGGAAAAAAGGCCGTTATCTGTCCCGGGCGACCAGGCTGTGGATTGAATTCACAAAAGAACATCTGGAACTGCTTCATGAAAATGTTATCGGGGAATGAGCATTCCTTCGATAATCGGTATGCAGGATAAAAGCCTGTGGCTGAAAAGGGCGGCAGGCTTTTTGTATTGGTGGAAAGGGAAGAGCTGGATTTTCGGACAGCCTTTTACGGAAAAAGGCCAGGTTATATACTAATGTGTGTTAAAATGTAAGAGAATTCACCGGAATTTCCGGCTGGATGTGCTTATGATTCATTGGGAACCATCCCATGTCGGGGAATGAGGAATGTATGCTGAATCAGATAACCGCTTTATTTATGACAATGCGTGCCTGGGATATTCTGGATATTCTGGTAGTTACGCTATTCTTATATAACCTTTATGTACTTATAAAGAACACCCGTGCTACGGCCCTGCTTAAAGGGTTGCTGCTTCTTGGGCTGTTTACACTTCTGGCCGGGTGGCTGCAGCTTCATGCGGTCAGCTGGATTATGGAGAAGCTGATGACCATGATACTGGTCGCTTTGCCGGTTGTATTCCAGCCGGAACTGAGAAGGGCACTGGAGCAGATTGGACGGGGCAAGTTTTATGTATCATCTCCCATTATGACAGAGCAGGAATGGACCAACGTTATCGATAACGTTGTGGATGCGGCAGTGGAAATGGGTAAAAAAAAGATAGGGGCTCTTCTGGTATTTGAACGTACGGTGGGGCTGGATGATTACATTGATACGGGTATCCGTATTGAAGGACTTGTTTCGGAAGAATTGCTGGGCAATATTTTTATTGTGAATACACCACTTCACGATGGAGCAGTCATAATCCGGGAAAATCGGATTATGGCAGCAGGATGTTTGTTGCCGCTTACCAGAGACCGCTCGTTGTCATCAGAACTGGGGACCCGTCACCGGGCTGCCATTGGTATTTCTGAACAGGCCGACTGTGTGGTGCTGGTAGTCAGTGAAGAAACCGGGACGATTTCCTATACCTATGGAGGACATATTTACCGCCATATGGATGCAGAAACACTGAGAAACCGGCTTCGTGGTTTCCTTATGCAGGGACATCGCCGTGGTGTCAGTGATGTGATACAGAAATGGAGTCCGCTTAAGAAATGAAAATAACTAAATTACACTGGTGGCTTCCGAAAATATTATGTTTCATTGCTGCCTGCGCTTTATGGGTCTATGTAATGAATGAACAGAACCCACAGGTTGAAAATACATATACCGTACCGGTAGAGGTACGGAACCTGGATCGATCCCTGGTGGCAGTGGATTTACCTGAAAAGGTAAAAATTGTTGTCCGCATGTCCCGCAGTGAGATGATTAATACCCGAAGCGATGATATTAAGGCATATGTTGATCTTACCCGGGCAGATGCAGGGGATGTAAAGGGAGTGCCGATTCAGGTTGTCCTTCCTTCTTCTGATGAAACTGTAGTTTCCATTGATCCTAAGAGTGTGGATATCCGGGTAGAACCTTATGCAGTGAAGAGTCTGCCGGTTACGGTATACTTTTTCGGAACACCGACTGAAAGCTTTACTCCATCCGTACAGCAGGTGACACCGGATACTATTACTATTGCCGGCAGCAGAAGTCAGGTGGCTAAGGCGTCTAAGGCCGTGGTATCTGTCAATGTGGCGAATAAGACGGAATCCTTTACCGAATTTGAGACGGTCAATGTGCTTGATGCATCCGGACGGGCAGTCAAAGGGCTGCAGATTATGCCGGTACAGGTACAGCTTGCGATAGGGGTAAAAGAAGATAAGAGAACGGCATCTCTTCCTCTTGTGGTAAGAACCACCGGAACCCCGGCGCTGGGATACTCTGTACATCGAGTAGTGTCTAGTCCGGCTATGGCTACGGTAACTGCGCCGGTAAGTCTCTTTGCTTCACTGAAAGAGATTAATCTTCCTCCTGTGGATGTATCAGGGGCCAATGCCTCGGTACAGAGGGATGTGACTATACCGATACCGGAAAATGCAACTATTTCGCCTGCGACAGCCAGCGTGTCAGTCGAAATAGGTCCGTCCAGCCGGTAGTTCTTGACGAAAATCAGAAAAAAGCGTTATTATGGTTCAGTTGTATTGTATGAGCGATTCAAAGACCTGTACAATTGGGGGAGGATTTATATGGTTACTTTATTTGGAACCGATGGCGTCCGTGGTGTTGTTAATGCAACTTTGCTTCCGGAGCTGGCATTTCAGCTGGGAAGAGCGGCTGGTGCTTATTTTAGCGGAGAGGCAGGAGTACATCGTTTTCTGGTAGGACGGGATACCCGTATCTCCGGAACTCTGATTGAAGCGGCACTGGCTTCCGGTCTCTGTGTGTCCGGAATTGATGTGGATATTGTGGGAGTTATTCCAACACCAGGGGTAGCCTATCTGACCCGGGTCAAGGGTTATGATGCCGGGGTAGTTATATCTGCTTCCCATAATCCGTTTCCGGACAATGGGATTAAGTTCTTTGACAGCCATGGGTTCAAACTTCCAGATGCGACCGAAGAAAAGATTGAAGAGCTTCTCAGGCACAGCGACGAAATACCAAGACTGACCGGAGAAAAAGTAGGGGTTATCCGCCATGTACATGACCTGGCCGACATTTATCGCAACTATGTAAAGAGTACGGCAGGCACAACCTTGTCCGGTTTCCGCATTATAACGGATTCCGCCAATGGGGCAGCCAGTGACTATCTCCCGCAGATTCTTGAAGAACTGGGAGCGGAAGTCATTGCCACCCACAGAGAGCCAAATGGAGTGAACATCAATAATAACTGCGGTTCCACCCATATTGAAAGTCTGCAGGAACGCGTGCTTGCGGAAGGCGCGGACTGCGGTATTGCCAATGACGGGGATGCGGACAGATGCCTCTTTGTAGATGAAAGAGGACAGGTCCTGGATGGGGATCATCTCATGCTTATCAATTCCCTGCGTATGAAGAAGGAAGGCCGTCTGAACCATGATATGGTGGTAGGCACGGTTATGAGTAATCTGGGATTTGGCAAAGCGCTTAAGGAACACGGAATTAATACGGTTTCCACCAAGGTAGGGGACCGCTATGTACTGGAAGAAATGAGAAAGAACGGCTATTCCATCGGGGGAGAGCAGTCTGGTCACATTATTTTCCTGGATTACAATTCCACAGGGGATGGTCTGATTACGGCAGTACAGACACTGGTTACGCTCAAGGAAAGCGGAAAGAAATTGTCTGAACTGCGTGAACTCATGACCACGTATCCGCAGATTCTGAAAAACGTAAAGGTTTACAGCAAGATTGGCTGGGAAGACAATGAGCTCATTCAGGCAGCCATTGAAGCTGGAAAACAGGAACTGGGAAGCGAAGGCCGCATCCTTGTCCGTGCTTCCGGAACCGAACCGCTGATCCGTGTTATGGGGGAAGCCAGCTCCCTGGATATGTTGGAACGGATTATTAATGATATTGCGTCCGTCGTTCAGCAGGAACTGGGCATTGAAAATGAATAAGATCAGAAGAACAGCCTTCGGGCTGTTTTTTTGATGGGCGATTATATTTCTGAGAAACAGATTAAGGTGGAATAAAATCCGCGATTCGAGTATGATAGGTTCAACATAATAAAGACTTATCAGTTATTTCTGAAAGGAGTAATCCCTATGCGTCATACACTGGAAGAAACATTACATAATACAGGCATCATGGTGATTGATGGGGCGATGTCCACAGCGCTGGAAGCCTTGGGATGCAATCTGGCGGACTCTCTCTGGAGCGCCAAGATACTGGCGGAAGCTCCGGAAAAGATTAAACAGGTACACAGCGATTATTTTAAGGCCGGTGCTGACTGTGGAATCACGGCCAGCTATCAGGCCACCGTTCCGGGATTTATGGCAAAAGGGGTAACCAGAGAGGAAACGGAAGGATTCATACGCCGGGCAGTAGAGCTTTTTAAAGAAGCGCGCAGCGAGTGGTGGGAAGAAGGCCGCGAATCTGGCAGGACATATCCTCTCTGCCTGGGATCGGTGGGACCTTATGGCGCGTATCTGGCGGATGGTTCAGAATATCGCGGACATTATGAAATTACCCGAGACGAACTGGAAGTCTTCCACCGTCCAAGAGTGGAAATCCTGTGGGACGCCGGGGCGGATCTGATTCTTTTTGAAACCTGTCCATCTCTGGAAGAAGCTAAAGTGGAAGCAGGGATTGCGGAAGACATGGGAATTCCGTACTGGATCAGCTTCAGCTGCCAGGATGGCGGACATACCTGCGAAGGAACGCCGATTGAGGAATGTATGAAGGAATTTGAGCAGAGGGACAAGTATCCGAATCTGCAGATGGTGGGCGTAAACTGCACGCATCCACAGTACATTACCGAACTGATCCGCCGTATGAAGAGTATAATCTCACTGCCGGTGGCTGTATATCCTAACAGCGGTGAAATATATGATCCGGTAACCAAGACCTGGCATGGGGATTTTGTCAGTGGCCGATATGAACAGTGGGCACTGGAATGGATGGAAGCCGGCGCGTCCGCGGTAGGGGGATGCTGCCGCACCGTGGCAAAGCATATTGAAGAAGTAAGCCATGCCCGTGAAAAATTTCTGAACAGATAACGAAATGAGGTCCTGTGTATGAAGAAAAAGGCGGCACTGTTGCAGATGAGACCGGAATGGGCCAGCCCGGAGGCAAACCGGAAACAGGTGGAACAGCTCGTATCCCGGGCTATGGAAGAGGCGGAAGACATCCTGGTACTTCCGGAGCTCTGGGATACTGGATTCTTCCCTTCGGAAAATCTGGACAGTCTGGCTGATGTGGACGGATGTAAGGCCAGAAATTTTCTGTCAGAAATGGCCAGGCGCTATCGCGTGAATATCGTAGGCGGCTCCGTCCTGGTAAAAGAAGGGCGTTGTTACTATAACCGGGCCTATGTGGTAAACCGGTCGGGACAGGTAACCGCTGAATATGACAAGGTACATGGATTTTCCCCGGCAGGGGAACAGAAGCTGTTTACCGGAGGAAATCGTACGGTACATTTTCTTCTGGACGATATTCCATGCTCTATGGCCATCTGTTACGATATCCGCTTTCCGGAATTCATCCGCAGAGAAGCGCTGGAAGGGGCTCAACTGTTCTTTGTGCCTGCGGCATGGCCGCTCAGACGGATTGAACACTGGAAGATTTTAAACCAGGCCAGGGCCATTGAGAATGAAATGGTTGTCCTGGCGGTTAATCAGGCCGGGCTTGTGAACGGTACGATGTATGGCGGCGGTTCTATGGCGGTAACACCGCTGGGAACCATGCGCTGTCTGCATGAGGAGGAAAATCAGATTCTCCGGGTAGAATTCGATATGAATGAGGTGGATAAGGCCAGACAGTCGATTCAGGTGTATTGGGACCGTCGGATAGATATGGACAGACTCTGAAGGCATAGAAAAAAGGACAGGAAAACATTTGGTTTTCCCGTCCTTTTCTTATCCCGAACGGATGAAGTTACATATGGTCGAAAAATGCGGTGACAGCGTCTACCAGATAAGAGGTATCCTTGACGCCGCAGGTTTCATATGAAGAGTGCATAGCCAGCTGCGGAAGGCCGATGTCCACGGTGGGCATGGCGAGCCGTGTGTTGGAAATATGCCCCAGCGTAGAGCCGCCGGCCATATCGGAACGGTTGGTAAATACCTGAACCGGGATATGAATGGTCTGGCAGAGTCTGCGGAAACGGGCAGCGGTGAATCCATCGGTAGCATAGTGACGGTTGGCGTTGTACTTAATGACAATGCCGCCGTTTAATACCGGCTTATTCACCGGATCGGCCAGTTCCGGATGATTCGGATGTACGGCATGGGCATTATCGGCAGAAATCATAAAACCTCTGGCGGTAAGGGCCATAATCTTATCCATGGAATATCCAAGGGCCTGGCCCAGGCGGAATACCGTATTTACCAGGAATGTGGAGCCGGCGCCTTCATTGGAGCCGCTTCCGATTTCCTCGTGGTTGAACAATACATACATGCATATGTCCTTATCCTTCTTTGACATGGTGAACCCACGGAAGGAACCGAAGGTGCACTGCATATCATCCAGACGGGGAGAGGAAAGAAATTCACCTTCTACGCCCCAGATGGTAGCGGGTACACGGCTATACAGGAACAGGTCATGTCCAAGAATGTCTTCTGCCTTTACTTTGGCGGCGCGGGCAATCATATCCATAAAGGAGGTGCCTGTGCTGGATGTGCCGTACAGAGGGAGAAGTTCCTTCTGGACATTCCAGACATGCCCTTTGTTTACGGTCTTATCCATATGGATGGCCGTGGATGGAATAACCAGTGTTGTGCCATCCATGGCAACCAGATGAGGAACGATGCGGCCATTGTCATTGACATAAACGCGGCCGGCCACGGAAAGCGGGCGGTCGAGCCATGACCCCATATTCATGCCGCCGTATCCTTCTACATTGAGACGGATATACGGGCCGTCCCGGAGTTCCGGATTTTCCTTAATCTGGAATGTGGGAGAATCCGCGTGGGAAGCTACAATGCGGAATGACTGCGGTTCTTCTTCCGGAACGGTAAATGCAATCAGCGCAGCACCGTTTCTGGTTACCACATAATGTCCGCCCTTTTCGATGGTCCACTCGTCTTCTTCACGAAGTTCGGTGAATTTGGAATAGGTCAGAGCAGCCTTCATGCTTCGTACGGTATGGTACGGAGACGGGCTCTTCGCGATAAAGTGAATTAAATCCTTTGAAATATCTTCAGGAGATGGTTTGTTCGTGATTTTCATAATTATTTCTTGTTGTGGCTGGTCTTTCTCTGATATACAGCTTCTGCCATAGCGGCACGATCCTTAATGACCTGGTTCGGGGAATTGATGGATTCCGGAGCGAAGTTGCTGGTGTAGTGCAGCTTCTTGGTTCTCTTTTCCATTTCCTTGACCTGAATGGTTCCCGCGGTTCTGTCATAAACGTAGGTATAGGTGCAGGTTCCATTGTCCGGCAGGGTTTCCACACCTACAAATTCAAGGACTTCATGGCCCTCTTTTGTGGTCTTTACATGGGTCTGTTCCATATCGATGGTCATGGTGTCATTGTATTTCCAGAAAGTTTCTGCATGAGCAGTAATTCCGCCAGCTGTGGTCAGAGCTGCGGCAATGCCTAATGCAATCAGAAATTTTTTCATATGATTCACTCTCTTTCTTAAATAGACAGGTTAAAATCCAGATGTTTTCATTATAACATAGAGTGTTATCTTTTTTTATACATCCGGAAAGAAAGGAGAATTTAACAGCGGAATTTTTCCGCTGGTTAGTGATTTCTCATACACACCCACCCTGGCGTGTCGTGGTATAATGATTACACATGAAATTTATCATAATCGGTTGTTTATAAATACAAAGGGGAATCGTATGCAGTCGGATATAAAACTTGTGGCCATTGATCTGGATGACACCCTGCTCAGGGATGATATTTCCATTTCTGACTATACAAAAGAAGTGCTGCGGAAGGTCAAAGTGCAGGGAGTACGGATTGTCATTGCTACTGGGCGGATGTTTAAGGCGGCCCGTCCCTGGGGTATGGTCCTTAACCTGGGGGATGTGCCCATGGTGGTCTATACTGGGTCGATGACGGCGCGCTGTGAGAGCGGCACCATCCTTAATGAGCATCTGATGAATCTGAATACAGCAAGACAGATACTGCAGACCGGCAGGGAACATGGCTGGTATATGCAGAGTTATATTGATGATGAACTGTATGTACCCTATCGGGATGACCGGACAGACAGTTATGAGAAGAACTGCGGGGTTACGGCGCATGTGCTCGGCGACGCGTTCTGGACACCGGAAAAGGCACCGCTAAAGGTACTTGTGTATGAAAACAATCTGGCGGTTATGGAAGAGGTCAGCCGTGTCATGATTGAAAAATATGGGGACAGGACAGGATATGTCCGTTCCAGCCGGTATTTTTTTGAACTGAACAGCAAACAGGCTTCTAAAGGAGAAGCGCTGACTGAACTTTGCGCCCAGTGGAATATTCCGCTTCAGAACATAGCGGTTTTTGGCAATGCTCAGAATGACGTGTCCATGCTGAAACTTACCCCATGGTCATTTGCGGTGGCAAACGCTGCAGAGTCCGCCAGACAGGCGGCACGATTTATAACCGCGTCCAATAATGAAGATGGTGTAGCGAAAGCACTGGAAAAATATATATTGAAATAAGATGCAGGAGGCAAAGAATGGATAAAATGGATAATTTCCGCTTTGTGATTGTTACCGGTATGAGCGGAGCAGGGAAAACTACGCTGATGCAGTATCTGGAAGATATCGGATACTATTGCGTAGATAATCTGCCGGCCATCCTTCTTTCGAAGTTTGCCGACCTCTGCTGGAACAGCACATCAAAAATACAGTATGTGGCCGTAGGGACAGATACCCGGGGAGGCACGTTCTTTGATGCCCTTCCACAGGCCTTATATGAACTGGAACAGAGAGAAATACCGCATGAAGTGGTATTTATGGAAGCGTCCAACGAAGCGCTGATCCGCCGGTACATGGAAACCAGAAAGACACATCCGCTGTCTCACGGCAACCGGATTCAGGACGGCATTGAGGAAGAACGCAAGATTCTGGCGGCTATCCGTACCCAGGCGGATATGATTATTGATACTACGGATATGAAGGCCAAAGATCTTCGCGGGGTAGTAATCAGCCGCTTCGGCATCCGCAGAAATCATGATGAAATGGACATCACGGTCTTCTCCTTTGGATTTAAGTACGGGGTGCCTATTGATGCGGACATCGTACTGGATGTGCGTTTCCTTATCAACCCGTTCTACGTGCAGAAATATAAGCATTGGACAGGCCGGGTGAAGGAAGTCGCCGACTATATAGAAAAGGAACAGACCACAAAGGATTTCCTGGTTCACCTCTATGATTTCATCGACTTTGTAGTCGATCAGTTCCAGCGTACAGGAAAACGGCAGCTTACCATTGCCATCGGCTGTACAGGCGGGATGCACCGCTCTGTGTTTGTGACAGAAAAGCTGGGGGCGCATCTGGCAGAAAAACACAGCCATGTCAATATTGAACACAGGGATATGCATCGCAATAAAGTAGAACATGATGCGGATGGTGAGTAACCATGAAATGGTATGTACAATGGCTATACCCCGGACTGAAGATTAAGCGCTGGCTATTTCTCTTTTCCATTGGACTGATGACGCTGGTATTCGGAGCGACTATGCTGATGAACTATCAGATTTTCGGCATTCTGGAAGAGGAAATATTTATGCTGGCCTATCAGATGACCGGAAACTACAGTTATACGGCCCTGGTCTTATTCGGCATATTCCTTTCCATCGTGGGCATACTGATGATGATGATTGGGGTGCGCAAACTGGTGAAACGTTTTATTGCGCTGGTGGTGCCGGATGATCAGAACCGGGTATCCCGGCAGGTGCTGGGACGCATTGAACTGGCCAAGGGGCCGCATATTGTGGCCCTTGGGGGAGGACATGGGCTGTCCATGCTTCTCCGAGGTCTGAAGACTAAGACATCCAACCTGACCGCCATCGTGACGGTGGCCGATGATGGCGGATCGTCGGGAAGACTCCGTGAAGAAATGGATATTATCGCGCCAGGTGATCTTCGTAACTGCCTGGTGGCGATGGCAGATAAGGAAAGTGTACTGGAACAGCTCTTCCAGTACCGGTTTGGAGGAAATGGCGAGCTGGCCGGCCACAGCCTGGGCAATCTGTTCCTCGCGGCGCTGATTAAGGAATTCGGAAATCCGGAAAATGCGCTGGAAGCGGCCAGCAAGGTCCTGAAGATTCGCGGCAAGGTTATTCCATCTACCACGGAAGAAGTGCGTCTGGTAGGAAAGATGTCTGATGGCAGCGTGGTGGAGGGCGAATCAGAGATTGCCGCCTATCCGGCAGATATTGTCTCCCTCTCCACTATTCCTGAAAATCCTATTGCCGTAGGGGATGCGCTGGAAGCCATCAAACAGGCGGATATGATTATTCTGGGGCCGGGCAGTCTGTATACGTCCATTATGCCGAATCTGCTGGTGCCGGAACTGCTTCAGGCAATCCGGGAAAGCAGCGCGCCCTGCATTTATATCTGCAATGTAATGACCCAGCCGGGAGAAACCACCGGCTATACCGTAGGCGATCATCTGGAAGCGTTGAAAAAGGTGACCGGGGACGGGGTCATTGGCTATGTACTGGCCAATAAGCAGCCTGTCAGTGAAAAGATACGGGAACAATATGCCCGGGCAGGATCGTATCCGGTAAAGATAGATGAAGGTAAGGTGGAGAAGCTGGGGGCGTTTCTTATTACAGCTGATCTGCTGGGAGTGGAAGCCGGGGCTGTCCATGACCAGAACGTTCTGGCAGGAAAGCTTATGGCCATTCAGAATCTGCTCCACGCGTCTATAAGCAGCGATAGCCTTAAGGCCTATCTGAAAGGAATCAGAGAATAATGTCATTTACCGAAGATGTGAAGAATGAACTGGCGCGAAAACACAGAGAAAGTCCGAAAGAAAGGGCAGCGGAACTGCTGGCCCTTCTGCGGATGAGCGGTTCTGTAATAACCGGTGCTGGTGGCAAATGGGGAATGGAGTTCTCCACGAGCAACAGTGCGGTGGCCAGAAGGGTGCTGATTTCGCTGAAGAAGGATTTCGGCCTGGCTCCTGCGGTCATGGTACGGCAGGGAAGACGGCTCAGAAAGAAAAATGTGTATACGCTGACCGTATTACCATTTGAAGGGGGAAGTCATTTCCTTGAAAAGATGGATATCTGGTCCATGGGGAAGATTCATGATTGCGAAAAGCTGACAACGACGGAGGAAAAACAGGCTTATCTGGCCGGTGCCTTTTTAGGCGGTGGAACAGTGAGCCGTCCGCAAAGTGACTATCATCTGGAGTTGGTGACCAGGTCGTCGGTATTTGCAGAAGAAATATGCAAAGTCATGCGGGTGCTCTCTCTGCATCCTAAAATGACGGACAGAAAAAATGACTATATTGTATATATAAAAGATGGCGATGAGGTGAGTGCCTTTCTGCAGATTACCGGAGCGTCCCAGTGCTATCTCGAATTTGAGAATGTCCGTGTAATGAAAGATATGCGCAACCGGGTAAACCGCCAGGTAAACTGTGAAACAGCAAATCTGCAGAAATCCGTGGACGCGGCACTTCGCCAGCTCAGGCAGGTGCACCTGGTTATGAAGTATATGGACCTCTCGGCATTGCCCCCCAAAGTCAGAGAGGCAGCAGAAAAAAGGCTGGAAAATCCTCATAAATCTCTGGGGGAACTGGCGGAACTGCTGGGGATAAGTAAGTCGGGACTGGCCCACAGATTTCAGAAAATTTCCGCACTGGCCCGTGAGTTCGAGGCCAGAGAAAAAGAAGAAAGAAAATAAGGAGACGGTTATTGTGCGCTGGAAAAGAAAAATAGGGTTATGGATGGCCATGCTGGCCATCCCGGTTGCAGCTGGTGCAGCCGATCTTGTAAATCCGTTTACGGAGTCCTATCAGGAGATTCCGATGAAAACCACGGTGAAGGAAGGCATATTGCTGGTGTCTGATTCCCCGGAGTATCCAAATGCAGCGGGAATTCTGGCTAAAGGGACAATTAAGGGAAGAGGACGGATTTATTATTACAATGTTAATGCTTCTGGAGCGCCGGTCCGGTTGGTGATCTATGCGGATAACAAAAAGAATGCGGATATTCAGATAGAAAGAAATCTGACCGGGGATGGCAGCATGGATTATATTTCTACAGGAAGGACATTGTCCTACCGGGAAGCCACGGTGGAAGCTGCGCAGCCTGAAAAGATAAAGATAAAGGCTAAAAAGCCACAGATACTGGCGGCAGCCAGCCCGGATCCGATTCCGGACCAGATGCTGGTAAGTGGTATACTGGAAGTTAATACGAAAACGCCGGTTACCTTTGGCGTAGCAGTTTTGCCGGCAGATGCCAATACTGAGGAAGCGGAGGAAAAGGCACTGAAGGATCTGGAGGTCCTTCCGGCCGATTTCCACAATCGTCGTGGTGTATTTCCAATGGCCATAGAGAAGGAAAATGAAGCGCCCTGGGATGTGGCCGAGCGACCGGGGAGTATAGTTATTGGCGATGGAAAGATTGATTTCTACTATCCGGGTTATGATGAACTGGATAAGGTAAATCGTTCTAATGCAGGAAATTTTGGTATGGAGTATGATATCACTGTTCATACAAAGGGAACAGGACAATACCGACTTCTCTTCAATCCCCTGGGAGGGATTTATGAAGGTACATTCACCGTATGGGAAAAGGTTATTCCTTCCGTATATAATATAGAAGGACATAATGGATATTTTGGAAACAAAACCATATATGATGTATGGAATATGGGAGTATGGAATGCAGGCAATGATTTGCACATCCATTTCACAGTAGCAGGAGCTACGTATCTCCCGTTCCGTTTTCTGCTGATTCCTGTAAATGGAGACCAGAAGGCTTTCCCTGCAGAAGATAAAGTATAGAAGTTCCAAGGAGGAAAGGATGAAATTCATTCAGTATAAGATTGGGGACATTGTGCAAATGAAGAAAAAACATCCCTGTGGTTCTCAGGAGTGGGAAGTTATGCAGCTGGGGACGGATATGCGTGTAAAGTGCTGTGGATGCGGCCGCATGGTCCTTATTGCCAGATCTAAATTCATGAAGGGAACAAAAAAGATTCTTAACCGGGATATGAATGAAAAGCTGGAACTGGAAAAACGTAGCGAAGAATCCACCATGGGCTGAAAAAATGGTAATGACTGGTAAGTGAGAAAGAAGTATTGAGAAATCAATGCTTCTTTTTTGAGGATGTATAAAAGAAAAAAATAGAAAAGGATGGGGATGAGGAAAATTATCTTTCAGATAAGAGGAGGGAAAAGCCAGCAGGAATGGGGTCTTTCAGAAAATCAGGGGGGAATGTAAATTATTTTTTCTAATATGTATAGACAACGTAAGTTTATGGTGCTATAATCTATAAACGTGATAGGAACGGCCAACACGGCCTGAAAGACGAAAGAAAAAAGCACTTGACAATATAAATTGTCTGATGTAAAATGTGTTTCGTCACTTATCTGCTGGCGTAGCTCAGTTGGTAGAGCAGCTGATTTGTAATCAGCAGGTCGTAGGTTCAAGTCCTATTGCCAGCTCCAATCATGGATGGATGCCCGAGTGGTTAAAGGGAGCAGACTGTAAATCTGCCGGCTCACGCCTACATAGGTTCGAATCCTATTCCATCCACCATTTTTTTCGCGGGGTGGAGCAGTTGGTAGCTCGTCGGGCTCATAACCCGAAGGTCGTAGGTTCAAGTCCTACCCCCGCAACCACGTTTTTATACGAATATTCGTTTAAATATATTTGCTGATATAGCTCAGTCGGTAGAGCGTATCCTTGGTAAGGATAAGGTCACCAGTTCAATCCTGGTTATCAGCTCCATTGGCGGTATAGCTCAGCTGGCTAGAGCAAGCGGTTCATACCCGCTGTGTCCGGAGTTCAAATCTCTGTACCGCCACCAACACAAAATCTTGACCCGAAAGGGTCTTTTTTTATGTTTTTTTATGTATCATTCTTGAGAAACCACATATAAGAATGTATAATGAATACAGCAAATTTTTTTCATATGGAGGAATTGAAAATGGCAAAAGCACATTATGAAAGAACTAAGCCGCATGTAAACATTGGTACTA
>OGYX01000560.1_pt1 | contig 28960 bp, 26 predicted proteins | sample 1576601 | NCBI WGS metagenome assembly OGYX01 (sample SAMEA3541561, study PRJEB24748) | human gut metagenome | biome: human gut; feature: human-associated habitat; material: faeces | place: China | collected 2012 | reverse complement strand
AATAACTACTGGCGAAACTACAATGGTGAAGAGTGCGGAGAACAATGTCAACTTGGCCAAATGTGGTTAGTTGACCTTATAAGTAGAAAATATAAAGATGTCAATTTCTTCTTTTCAGTTTGGTGTCCTCCTATCAAATGGAAAAGCAATAACAAACTTAATGGTGGAAGCCTCAAGTCGGAATATTACGATGAATATGCCCAATATCTATTGGATTTCGTCGATGCATATGAACAAAAATTCGGCATTGACATATATGCATTATCAGGATGGAATGAACCGGATAAACTTGCTAGTTTAGGTGGTTGGGCAACCTGTGCATGGTCTGAAGAAGAAATGGCTAAATTTGTCCTCGAAAAACTTCGTCCAGCGATGGAGAAAAGAGGCCACAGTGATGTGAAACTTGTTTATGCAGAAAATGCCCAGTGGAAATGGGCGGTCGATTTTATCAATAATAGTTTAAAAAAATATCCGGAACTGGTAGATCCAAATTTCATTGTAGCCGGTCATGGATATTCTACAAGAGATGAAAATGTCATTCCTTTTGAAGAGGCAGAAAAGCGCAATGTCCACATGTGGCAAACAGAACTTAGTGATGATAAAGGTCGCCAAGAGACATGGCCGGATGCAATGAAATGGGCTAAAACTTTTCATGCTTATATGGCAAATGCCAATATGAGTGCCTTTGTATGGTGGTCAGGTGCACGTCCTTGCAGCACTACGGGCGAAAACCTAATTCAATTAGAAGAGGCATTACCTAGTACATACTATTACAGAGTTCCACGCTACTATACTTTTGGACAGTTCAGCAAATTTATTGAGCAAAATGCCGTACGTGTAGACGTAGAAGCTATTTCTTCAGAAACAGATAAACTCCCCGAAGACTTGTTGGTTTCTGCTTATGTGAAAGATGACACCTACACTATTGTACTAATCAATTTATCTCAAAAAGAATCATTCTCTACATTGATTGAGATTGAAGGAGTGGAATTCCAAAATATGAGAACATATACTTCCAGTGAATATGTGAAGTGGAAACACAAAAAGATCAATCCGTCTCAAAGCGGTTTACGTTCTATTACCGTTCCCAAATATAGTGTTGTAACTGTGACTGGTAAAATGAAAAACCATGAAGTTGAATAACGAATTATAAATTAGAGAATATCATGAAAAGAAATATAATACACTTAACAGGAATCGCACTTTGTGCAATCGGATTATTTTCCGGTTGTAATGAAGACTTACCTAGTTACACAAGTCTGACTGTGGATGCAGAGACATTGACAATTAATTTAGATGAGACAACCGAAGGGAGTTTTAATATTACTGGGGGCAATAGCGGATACAAAGTGTCTAGTTCAAATGCTGCAGTAGCGACAGCAGTTATTTCGGGCAATGAGGTGATTGTAACAGGTTTGAAATATGGTACTGCAACGTTAACCGTTATCGACTGGACTAAGAATTCGGCAAATGTGAAAGTAGTGGTAGCTCAAGAACAGGAGTTAGCAGTAAAAACAAGTTCCACGACTATGTTCTTTGAAGAACACAAAACGCTCGAAATATATACTGGAAATGGAGGATATAGCATAACATCTTCCAATGAGTCAGTAGCAACAGCAAAAATCAGTGAAGATGGAAAAATAGAAATCACTTCTTCTATCGTTCCGGGTACTGCAATACTAACCGTGAAAGACAGTCACAACAAAACAGCCGAGATTGCTGTGAAAGTAATAAAGAGGCTGGTAGTAGATAATAGTGAAGATATTACTTATCTAATAACAAGCGAACCCGTTACGATTAAAATTTTGGATGGAAATGGTGAATATACTTGCACTCCCCCCAACTACTCCTCATCCTATCTCAAATGTACGATGGCAGAAAATGGAACAGAAGTTATTATTGAAGGATTGAAAAGAAACTATTTCAATAAAGCAATCACCATCAAGGACAAAGAAGGACAATCCATTGACATTCATATCAAGACTATTGATGAACCTTATTGGGAAAATCCAAGTTATCGTTACTTAATAGCTGGTTCTTATGCTTATCAGTATCTTTCTACAGCAAAAGTTGGTGAAGCTATTTATTCTGAAGAACTTAATATTTCGCTACTAACAATAAAGAGTACAGGAAGTTATGCTTCCGGATTTGCAGTCCAATTTACCGGTAATCTTGAAGAAGGAGCAAAGACCAATGCTGTACTTTATAAAGTTGCTAAAAATGCAATAGATAAAAATGTTGCCTATTCAATAGAAGACTGTAAAATAGATAAAGTAGAAGATGGCTGGTATTGGGTTAGCTTCTTGGAACCCGGTTACACCGTTCGTTCTTACTTTATCACTAAGCAATAATTTATAAACTTGACATATCCGTTTAAAAGCACCCCCATACTTTTAGAATGATAAAACATAAAAAGAAACTGTTCGTACAACACAGTATGCATTTCATGTCTATCTGCATTGTGAACAGTTTCTTTTTATCTTGTCAAGAAGATGCAAGGGAAATGGACTGCAAATCTTTATCTCTTAATATGTTGAATTGATATGAATAGATACAATAATAGACTTCATATTCTAAAAAAAGAACATGAGTCACTTATCTCACGTAAAAATAAGATGATATTTTCCGAAAATGGAATATTCGAGCGCTATAAATATCCTATCCTGACAGCTGCTCATACTCCCTTGGAATGGCGTTATGATTTGAATCCGGAAACAAATCCATACCTAATGGAACGAATCGGAGTAAATGCCACCATGAATTCGGGAGCTATCAAATGGAATGGAAAGTATCTAATAATAGTACGTGTAGAAGGAAACGACCGAAAATCATTCTTCGCCATTGCCGAAAGTCCGAATGGCATAGACAACTTCCGTTTTTGGGAATACCCGATACATTTGCCGGACACAGACCCAAGTGAAACAAACGTCTACGACATACGTTTGACGACCCATGAAGATGGCTGGATTTATGGAATCTTCTGTAGCGAGAGTCTTGACCCGAACGCTGCACCAGGCGACCTGTCTTCCGCCATAGCCAAAGCAGGCATCGTGCGTACTAAAGACTTAAAAAGCTGGGAACGGCTGCCAAACCTGATTTCCCAAAGTCAGCAACGCAATGTTGTATTACATCCGGAATTTGTTAATGGCAAATATGCACTGTACACCCGTCCACAGGATAACTTTATCGACGCCGGCAACGGAGGAGGTATTGGCTGGGCGCCTGTACATCACAGGTACTTCCATCTGCATTCTTTGTGATACCGGTCTCTTTATCTGTAAAGGTATCATTCCAATATCTCTTTGTTTCCTCTGCAATCTGGTGATATTTCTTCTGACCCTCTGCATTTCCGGTCAGGACTGCAAACTTCTCCATAAGAGCTGCATTTCTGTAGTGGAATGCATTAAAGATCAGATAATCATCTGCCGGAACTGGTGCCAGCCAGTCACCAAGCCATTCATTTATATGAAGTGACGGTGTTCCTGGAAGTCCAAATGCTTTCATGCTGTCCATCCAATGATCCATGGAATCGTAGTATTCCTCAATCAGAGCTGCATCACCATACTGCTGATACAGTTCCCATACAATCAGGATCATGGCACTCTCATAAGTCTGTCCGCCGAATCCACCGCCTGCCGGAGCAATACTCGGCAGTCTTCCGTCCTCTGTCTGCATATCTTTCATTGCCTGCAGATTTCTCAGATAGAAATTCTTTACGTTGCTCTGATAGGTTGCAGTACGACAGAAAATATGTGTATCTCCCATCCAGCCCATACGCTCATTTCTCTGCGGACAGTCGGTCGGAATGCTGATAAAATTACAGTACTGGCTGAATTTAACATTCTGTGTAAACCGGTTGATCAGTTCATTATCACAATGGAACTTACCGGTGATCTGATCCACGCTGGAAAGAAGAACTGCCTGCACATCCTCCAGAGCCGGTGCTTCATCAACTCCACTGATCTCAATGTAACGGAATCCATGGAATGTGAAGCGCGGTTTGTAAATTTCTATACCTTCGCCTTTACAGTAATAAGTATCTTCATTGGAAGCCTCACGCAGGTTCGCCTGCAGCATCTGACCAACCAGACCTTTATATTCCGGCAGATCCGGATAGAGTACTTCTCCGTAGCGGATTGTGATCTTCTGTCCGGCTTTTCCTTTGAATTTCAGAACCGGTACGCCCGCAATCTCCTGTTCCAGATCATAAATGTAAGTGCCTGGTAACGGTTCAGTCATGGATTTTGCAGTAAAAGTTTCTACCTCATGAACCGGTGCCTGATAGCTACCGACAAGCTCCGGCTCCTTCTCATTCATAGCCGGCCAGCATGCTGCGCCAGGAAAAATACCTTCCTGTTCTTCCATTACAACCGGTGTAATGACTTCAGGTTTCTTCAGACCGTCTGCCTTGAAATCCGATTTTGAAAAATTAAAATAGTTTTCTTCCAGTCGGGCATCATATGTTTCACCATTGAAAAATCCTGCGTATCGATATGGTCCCTCACCAAAATACTGCCAGGTATTGTCATCGGTAACAATTGTTTCCTTATGTCCGTCTTCATAGGTGATCACCAGTCTCCCAAGGAAGGATGGCCTGTCGCCCCAGTAGTTATAATTGTACAGACGGAAACTGAATGAATCACTCCACCATCCGGATGCAAGAATACAGCCCAGACCATTCTCACCTTCCTGCACTAGCTCTGTCACATCATAAGTCTGGTACATCAGATGCCTGTCATACTGACTTGCACCCGGTGCAAAATATTCCTCTGTCACACGTTTTCCATTCATGCTGCATTCATAGATTCCACGTGCAGTTGCATACAGTCTCGCACTTGCCACTTTGCCATTCACTGTAAAGTTGGTACGAAGCATTGGCAGAGAAAAACGACTCGGGTTGGAAATCTCCATACATTCTCCTTTAAGAGTCTTTCCGTTTTCGGTATCAACCGCAAGAATCTCTGCGCATGGTTTTCGAAGATTCCGTACACGAATTCCCTGATATTCTGCCGCACTGTCAGCACCTACATAATATCCCATCTCGCAGAGACGCGGAAATGTTGTAACGTCAAATAACCCAAGCGGATTCAGCTGCCTCGGTGTTCTCATCTGTCCGCCAAAAGGTCCATCGACATATACCTCATCCACTACGCAGTCATCCAGATACGTATAGACTCCATTTCCCTCTACTTCGATAGTCAGTTTATGAAAATCATGCTTATTTTCTTCTGTAATCAGTTCTCTGTCTGTCTTCAGATCTTTTGTTCCAAGTTCATACAGCGGAGTATCTGTCACATCTTCTTTACAGTATCCTCTTCTGTAAACTTCGATCACCGCCGGTGATTTTGCAATATTCAGAACAAAACGAATATCATTCTCTCCCTCAACCTGCAGTTCGTTCTTGCTGATATCCATAAGACGCGCATCATTTGCTCCAAAAACAACACCTGCTTTTGTGCCTTCTTTGATGCGGAATGTACTTTCCAGTACAAACACACCAAGCTTTTCAGATGCCACATTGAATTCCGGAGCACCAATCCACTTTGCACCGTCCCATGCAGAAATACTACCATTCATAAGTCCGGTTTCGAACCAGGAAGAGGTCTCTGCCTCTTCTTCGTCCTGGTTCCAGACTCTGACTGTCACATAATATCTTGTTTCCGGCTGCAATACGTCACCGTCAAATGTAATTCCTGCGGAATTATCTGTAGACATTTCACCACTATCCCAGACATCCACACCGCCTGCTGTTTTTCCTACAAGAATCTGTGCTTTTGTCTGCATCGTATTCTGTTTTTCGGATTTCAGTTTCCAGGAAAATACAGGTTTCTCTACATCCAGTCCAAGTGCTTCTGCGATCTGATTCACTCTCAGATCATATATTTCAAAATTTTTATCACTCATTTTTCTGCCTCTTTGTGTTGCGGAATATTATCTGTGAATTCTATCTTATTTTGTAACTGTTCAGTACCCTCACAGTTACGAGTCAAAATGCATTCCAAATCACCTTCGGTGATAGCATTTTGCCTTGTATGCGCGGGATACTACCTTCTGAATAATTACCTTATTTTACTTTTTTGTATGGCGCTGCATCTTCAAATTCCATAGACTGCCATGTGATATTTACCAGACGGCTGATGCATGCCTTAAGATCCTCCATGGAAAGTGTACCATCCGCAAGTTCCTGATTCAGATTATCTCTGTCACTGAATGCACCCGGCATTACGAGGTCATTTCCTGCTCTCATACAACCGGAAGCAGTACAATCCGGACCATACTCTGTGGTTGTCCAGTCTGTCATGATCACACCCTGGAATCCCCATTCGCAACGTGCTGCTTTGGTACAGGTATCTTCGCAGTTTGCTGCATGAACACCATTGATCAGATTGTAGCTTGTCATAATGGACATTGGCTGAGATTCTGTTATGGCAATCTCAAATCCCTTCAGATAGATCTCACGCAGTGTTCTCTCGCTTAAAATACTGTCAGAACCCATACGGTTGTCTTCCTGATTATTGCATGCAAAATGCTTGATGGTCGTTCCACAGCCAGGCACGTTCTGTACACCGTTTGTCATGGCTCCGGCCATTCTTCCGGCAAGAAGCGGATCTTCGGAATAATATTCAAAGTTACGTCCACAGAGCGGATTCCGGTGAATGTTCATTCCAGGAGCCAGCCATAAGGTTACAGAAAATTCCAGCATCTCTCCACCAATCATCTCTCCAACTTCTTCGATCAGTGCAGTATCCCATGTCTGCGCAAGCAGTGTTCCTACCGGAATTGCTGTACAGTACTGATAATAAGTCTCTCCCGGATCTGCTGGCTCACCTTCGCAGAAGAGTCCACCCTCCAGACTGAATTTAAATGGTTTGTTGACGATCTTGCCTTCATGAACATTGTAATGTTTCATCAGACGAAGACCTGCCGGGCCATCAGCAAGAACGATTCCCGGAACACCGTCTTCCAGTGCACAGTTATTTGTCTCACCTGCAGAACCTGGTACGGAAATTCCGGCAGAGCCAAGGTTGCTTCCCTGTCCTTTGCCCGGATCTCCACTTGCCAGTGCCACCAACTTCTCTGTACTTAAGGTATCCACAAATTTGCGTGCCTCTTCCGGTACACATTCTACGTTGGAACGATACTCTACCACACGAGTCTCCACATCTGCTGCTTTCAGTTCCATGACTGGAACTTTCTTTTCTTCTGCTGTTTTCAGAAGAGCTTCCAGTTTCTGATTCATCTTCTCAGAAGACTGTTTCATTTCCTCCAGCTCTTCTTTCAGTGGGCAGATGTTTTGTGTTTTTGTAAGAACAACTTCTTTATCAAGGTTCAGAACTGCACACGGAGCAGAAGCTTCCAGGCTGTTTCCTGCCCAGATCACATATGTACCTTTTTCCAGAATCCATGCAGCTTCTTTTTCACTGTAAGAAGTCAGCTTGTCCAGTCCGATCTCGAGAGTCAGTTTTTCGCACTGTCCAGGAGCAAGAAGTCCTGTCTTTGCAAACGCAACAAGACGACGATATTCTTTTTCCAGTTTTCCTGCCGGACAGGTTGCATAAAGCTCTACAACTTCTTTTCCACTATAGGTATCGCCAGTATTGGTGACTTCTGTCTCTATAACAATTTTCTTATTCTCTTTCAATTCTGTTGCAAGAACCTTTGTCTCAAATGTTGTATAAGAAAGGCCATATCCAAATCCATATCTTACCGGAATATCAAAGCTGTCAAAGTAGCGATATCCAACATACAGACCTTCTGTATAATACTCTTTATCTACATTTCCGTTATTGTGAGAGAATGTCTTGCTGTTCGGATAATCTTCGTATTTATAAGCCCATGTATCAGTCATCTTACCAGATGGGGTTACTTTACCACTGATGATATCTGCAAATGCATTTCCGGCTTCCATACCAGGCTGCACGATCTGAAGAAGAGCTTCGATATTTGAATATTCATCCATAAAGGAAAGATCTGCCAGACCACCTGTATTGACGGCAACAATGACATGCTTATACATGCTACAGATATCAGAAAGCTGCTGTTTTTCCTCTTTTGTCAGATAATAATCTCCTTCTGCGTCGAAGCGGTCTGCGCCTTCTCCCGCAACACGACTGAGGATATAGATTGCCACATCTGCATCTGTCTGTGTGATTGCAGCTCCTGCCGGCATTCTGAATTTGGTTGTACTGTAAATATTAAAGAATCCCGATACCTGATCCTCCAGTTTGGAAGCTTTTTCTTCGATCTCATCGCGCCATGCATATCTTGCTGCCTGGTACTGTCTGTCATAATCTTCGATCCAGTCTTCTGTTGTAATCTCAAATCCGGCATTTTTCAGACCCTGGAAAATTGTAACAGTCTCACGCTCATTCACATCACCGGATCCGGTTCCTCCTTTGATTGTTCTGGAAGCACCAACTCCATAGAGAGCAACTTTTGTTCCTTCCTTCAGCGGAAGAAGCTGTCCTTCATTTTTCAAAAGTACCATTCCCTCTGCTGCAGCTTTTCTGGCAACTTTGCGGTTCTCCAGTTCTCTTTTCGTTACTGTATTATCTGTTGTGCCTGTGAAATGTCTTGTCTTGATTGTTCTCATTCCACTGTTTCCTCCTCTTCATAAGCTTTAAATAGATCTGCAAAATAAATTGCTGCAAGATATGCCGGTCCCGATAATCCGATCAGGAAATCTACCGATATGAAACGATAAGATACTGTCAGAAGAATTGCCGGGATCAGTGTCAGTATCAGCATCAGAACTGCCTGCGGAAGTTTGCCGACGCAGAACAGCAGGGCATTCTTAGCTGTATTTTTTATTGTATTATCAAAACGTGCCAGTACTGCAAAAATATGAATCAGTACCATTGCAAAGATCAGTATGATCACAAAAAGAATCACACGGTATACCGTTCCAAATGTTCCTGTAATGGAACGAAGAAGCCAGATGTCGAAGGTCATAAATCCGATCAGCCCTCCGAAGATCAGCCACAGAATCGTCGCCTGTTTAAAGTTAGCCTTAAATGCTTTGAAATATTCTGAAATAATCTTTCCATCTTCTTTTCGTGCCATTCGCATGACCATTGTATATAACGCAGTCATGGATGCTCCAAATGTAAAGATAGGGATGGAACAGATCAACGTCAATATATTCAATACGATCAGATTCCCAAGAGCATTCAAAAAACCTGCCAGTTTTCCGTCCGGTGCAAAAATTCCCATTTCTGTATACCTCCTGTTATTCCATGGCTCCTGCAAGATACAGGAGATATTTTACCGCTTCTTCTTTGTGTGGTGTATTATAAATAATTCCAACCGCTGCTTCTGTATCTGTACTGGTATAGCAATTGTCTGCCTTAAGGACCGGAAGATCATCTGCCATAATACCAATCGCTCTTCCGTCATCTGTTGTCAGAAGCTTATCTTCAAGTACTGTCATCTGCTCATCCGTCAGACAGTCCCTGAGATCCATCCAGGTCTGCGAACCGTCATATTTTACAAAATCATCCTTTGTCATGCCACACACATCCAGAAGCTCACTTCCAATATCAGCCATAAATTTCGAAAGGCTTGTCATGGAATAACTTCCGGAGTCCGTTCCCTGAAACATCAGATTGTTCTGGATCTGCACCTGATATTTCTTTGTATCAAGCCCGGAAGCTTCCATATATTCTTCTGCCATCTTCTCACTGCTTACATCTGTATGCGCATCGATCAGCATAACGGAAAGTACCATGTCTTTTGCCGTCAGGGATGTGATCAGGAAATATAAGACCAGCACCACCACGATCATACCCGCAAGAAACGGCAGTTTATAATACATCCAGAAGTACTCCAGATTGTTCTTTATTTTTGATTTTTCCAAAAAGCAACTGCCTCCTCCAGCCAGCCCTGAGCTTCACTTCCAGTTCCAAGTCCAAGTCCATGCAATCCATGTTTTACACATTTCAGCTGGTTCCTGACTCCGACACAATCCAGTATTTCTTTCATTGCAACTGCATTATCTTCATATGGAATCAGCTCATCTTCCATTGTATGCCAGATAAATGCCGGTGGATAGTTACTGGAAATATGATCAAGTACTGTAAACTCATTTCTTTTGGCTATATAATATTCTTTTTCTCTGTTTTTTCCAAACATATCTTCTGATAATTGTTGTTTCTTCTCTTCTTCTGTAAATTCAAGATTTACACAGGCATATCCAAGACCAAGCATTTCCGGTTTTGGAAGATCTGCTGTTTTATATCCTCGATTATCTGTACCAAATTCAGCCGTCAGATGTCCTCCGGCAGAAAATCCAACTACTGCATATGAGTCTTCCAGTTGAAATCTTTCTTTATTTTCAAAAATAAACTGTATTGCTCTGTGCAGATCTTCTTCACTTTTATCTGCTGCATCATCTGTGCCTGCCCTGTAATCCAGAACAAATGCATTTATTCCCATCTCATTAAGCTTTGCAGCTACTGGAAATCCTTCCATCAGACTGCATACTCCATTATAACCGCCTCCCGCGATTGAAATCGCAAAAGGAGCCTTTTTCCCTGTTGGAAACCAAAATAATGCTGTATTTTTCTTTTCCGGATCTTCATTTTTTTCTTCATCTGTATAAAACTGCTGCAAAACTTCTGTATCATTATAACATAATTCTGCCAGTCGGTTTAAACCATATGCCATATCATCCGGATTCCATGAAGGCGATACTCTCCTGGCAATTTCTTCCAGCGTATCTTCTTCATCTTTACCCCATTCTATATGTTCAACTGCTTCCGCAAACGGCTTATAATTTTTCGCCTCTTTTACTGTTGAATTTCTGTCAAATATTTTTTCCATTATTATCTTGGCCCCCATATAAAATCTTCTTTTATAAAATCAATGGGCCGGCGTAAACACCGACCCATATATAATTCTGTGTAAAAGCCATCAGCCTTTGACTGCTCCTGCTGCGATTCCGTTTACGAACTGTTTCTGCAGTGCAAGGAATACAATGATCAGAGGCAGTGCACAGAGTACACATGCTGCAAACAGTATATTCCACTGTGCAGGGTTTTCCTTGTCACCAAGGAACTGAAGCATACCTACAGGCAGAGAATACTGCGCTTTCTTTGAAATAAATACCATTGGATAGAAATAATCGTTCCAGATCCAGAGTCCCTGTGTAATAACGCAGGATACGATTGCCGGCTGAAGAAGCGGGAATACTACAGAAGCAAAACGCTTCGGAAGGCTGGCACCATCGATGTATGCAGATTCCTCAATCTCAACCGGAACACCCTTCATAAATCCTGCGAACAGGAATACGGAGAACGGAAGGGAACAGGTAATAAACATGATCATCGGTGTGAAACGGGTATTTGGGATACCCAGTCTGTTCAGTGTCTGAGCGATCGGAACGATAACCATCTGAGATGGAATGATCAGACCTGAGATGAAGAAATAATACAAAAACTTCGCTGTTTTTGTTTTGATACGTCCAATCGGGTATGCTGCCATTGTAGCAAAAATTACAACGCAAAGTACAGAACCAGCAGTTGTCAGCACACTGTTGACAAGTTCCATTGGATAGTTCATATTAGTGAACGCCTGTTTGTAACTTGCCAAAGTAAATTCTGAGAAAAGAAGCAGTGGAGATGCCTGATTTCCCGGAGAACGAAGAGAACTGGAGAATACGATTACCAGTGGTGCAATTACAATGATACAGAACACGATGATTGCAAGATAGATTAGGAAGCTCTTTGGTGTCAGCTTCATATATCCTTCTACTTCGCGTGGCTCTTTTTTCTTTCCGAATGCCATTATAATTCCACCTCCCTCTTATTCATATAAAGAAGCATAATTACTGTGATTACGATAATAAATGCGAATGCCAGTACAGAGAATGCACTTGCACGACCCATCTTCATATCATTAAAAGCGGTTTCATATACCTGGAACATCAGGGTTTTTGTTGATTTACCAGGACCACCGTTTGTCATGATAAAGGAATAGTCGAATGCCTTCAGGCCGGAAATAACAGCCAGAATAACGTTGATAGTTACCGTAGATGAGATCAATGGCAGTTTAATCTTGCGGAACAGCTGCCATTCTGTACATCCATCGATACGTCCTGCTTCCAGAAGACTTTCGTCAACTGTCTGCAGACCTGCCAGATAGATGATCATGGTAGTACCAAATGCTTTCCATGCTTCAACGATCGCGATCGCATAAAGCGCAGTCTTATAATTACCAAGCGGGTTGAACGCTGCTCCATCCATTCCGAACATAGAAAGAAGACTCGCGATCATACCAGAACCTGGCATATATACATAAGACCAGATAAATCCGACTACGATTGCACTGAACAGTGCCGGGAAGTATGCACAGGTACGGAAAAGTCCCTTGAAATGAATCTTTGTATTAAGGATCATTGCGACTGCAAGACCTACCACATTACTAAGCAGTACAGTTACAACTGCATAGATTAACGTATTCTTCATGGAGTTGGTCAGTGTACCGTTATTTAATACTTTGAGATAGTTTTTCATTCCAACGAAATCAAAATTGTAGTTGACACCGTTGAAGTTTGTCACACTGTAATAAAAAAGCTGCAATACCGGATAAATCCAGAAAATCAGGAAAAATGCCAGTGCCGGTATCAGAAAGAAATACATCTTATTGGTAAATACCAGAGACGTGTTTGCACCTTTTTTCTTCATTTTTGGTTGTGCCATTCCTTTTCCCTCCTAGTGAAATGGAACTGCCCTGAAGCTTACATAAAGTTCCAGGGCAGTGATAATTATATTCTTACTTTACTAATGGTTAAGCCCTATTATTCGTCCAGAAGGTCTTCGAATTTATCCTGCATTCCTTCAGTGATATCATCGATTTCTGTTCCCTGACCGCCAACCATTTCACTGAACAGATTTAACATTTCGTTTTCTGTTCCAGCCGGCCAAGCCTGGTTGCACCAGTAGAAAGCTTTACCGTCATTCAGCATATCAACGAATGGTTTGAACAGATCATAGTTTGGAGCAGAATCTGCACCGTTACCATATGTAGCGATGATCTTTCCTGATGCAAGGTATGCATCCCACAGATCAGACTCACCATCCATCCAGTAGTCAAGAAGTTCTTTACACTCATCTACATGTTCAGATTTGCTGTAGATACTGTATCCTGCAGAAAGGCATGTAGCTGTATATGTTCCGTCTGTTCCTGGAAGTGGGAAATATCCTCTTTCGAAGTTTCCTGCAGCACCTTCTGCTGTAAGAGCTGTTACATTGAAGGATCCGTCAAATGTCATAGCTGCTTTGCCATCGATAAAATCTGTGATTGCCTGAGAAGCACCATATCCAAGAGATTTGGAAGAATCAATGTATCCTTTGTCATACAGAGTCTTGTACATTTCAAGAACAGTATCCCATGTTCCTTCATCTGTGAAGCTTGCATCGCCCTCTCTGACCTGTGTATCAAAATCAGCGTTCTTGGAATAGATTTCATCTGCTGCCAGCTGATACAGACCAAACTGCATTACATACTGATCTTTGTCACCCATTACGATCGGCTGGATTCCGGCATCCTGTAATTTCTGGCAGTCTTCCAGGAATTCATCCCATGTCTGTGGTTCGCTTTCGATACCAGCCTGAGCAAACAGATCTTTGTTATAATATGTACCAAGGATAGATACACCTGCTGTATCTGTTACAACATCTCCGTCATAAGTAACAGAAGCAAGGCTGTCCATTCTGTCTTTTACATTATCAAGATCATTTAAAGAAGCAAGATATCCTGCATCTGCCAGTGCGTAGCAGGAGTTCTGTCCAGCATACATAGGCTGTGTCAGAATGATATCCGGGCATTCACCGGATGCAAGTTTTGTTTTCAGAGAGGTGTAGTAGTTGTCATCCGGAAGTTTTGTAACCTCAAGTGTTACGTTCGGCCATTTTTCTTTTACCAGTGCCGGTAACTGTTCTGTTTCGAAGTCGTTGTCTGTTGCAACACCGGAAACCATCATTGTAATTGTGATGTCTCCTGCGTTTTCGATTGCTTCATGATCATAACCATCTGCTGCAAATACCGGAACTGCTGCCGGTACGGTAGCGCATGCGGTAACGCCTGCAAGAGCAACTGCTGCCATTTTTTTGAATTTCATGATTAAATCCTCCCTTTCACGTTTTCGTGTCCTTGTTTTGATGTTTACATTCTAACACAGGCATGGTACACTTTTGTTGGGTCTAATGGTATACTTTTTTTAGATTTTATTGTCGAGGTAAAAAAATGAAACTACGTACAAAAATATTTCTGACATTTAGTATTCTGGCTACCGTTCCACTGGTGATTTTCACCGCATTCTGCTATAAACGCTATACAGAAACAACCTATGAGCGGATGAATGTCATCTCTTCGCATCTGTTTGAAAATGCTCAGAATGCAGTTAATGACACTTTAACCAAAGTTCGACAGACAGCTGGTACTTTTAACTTTTATTATAATGATGGTTCCAGTATTATCAGTGATCTAAAGAATTTTAAAGATTCTGATTCACCACCGGATACCTATGAATATTTCAGGATGTCCCAGACATTCAAACGCACCTGCCAGAATCTTCTGTATTCTGATCAGGACATTTATGGCATCTATATCTTTACTCCATCCGGTTATATTTTTAACTGTACAAATGGCGAAAATGGCACGATCCAGTCTAATTACGACTTCCAGAATGCGGACTGGTATCAGGATACCATGGAACTTGATGGCGCACTTTACATAAGCGACAATGCAGTTCACGACTGCTTTACAGGAGACAAACAAACAATCTTCTTTGCACAATGCCTGAAAGACATCTACACTCATGAGGTCGTCGGAGTCCTGATGCTGGACTGTAATTCCCAAATGCTGGATCTGAGTGCCGTCAACACCATGCCGGAGGTCACTTTACTTACTATTGATAATACAAAAACCAATGATGTTTTGTATACTAATTATAATGAACTTCCATCAGATTTTGTAAATACCGGAAACAGCATATGGCATACAGATCTCAATCTCTCACCACTGCGCCTTACTATGGTCATGGATTATACAAACCTGGCTAAAGAATTCAATATTACAGCTGTGCTGATCATACTCATCTGTGCGGTATGTATCACCGGTTATATTATTTTTGCTTATATTATCTCCCGCTATATGGTACGTCCTGTAGAACACCTGAGTCATAAAATGTCCTCTCAGTCCGGACACTCTCTGATCCAGTCTACACGGTATCTGAATCGGACAGATGAGATCGGTACGCTGTATAACGAATATAATGCCATGGTGGAATCGCTGAATGCAGCGGTCAAACAGGATTATCAGGACAAGCTTGTTCTTCTGGATGCCCAGATGAAATCTCTTGAAGCCAGAATCAATTCACATTTCCTGTTCAACACACTGGAAGCGATCAACAGTATTGCTGAACTGGAAGATAATGAGACTATTGCCACTATGTCGCTTGCTCTTGGAAATATGTTCCGCTATACCCTGAAGACGCAAAGCGAGCTTGTGACTGTTCAGGATGAACTCGGCCATGTAAATGACTATGTTACCATTCAGCGGATCCGATTTGACAATCGTTTTCATCTGGATCTGGATATCTCATCTGAATATCTGGATAACAAAGTTCTGAAACTGATTCTCCAACCCCTGGTTGAAAACGCACTATATCACGGTCTGAATTACTGTACTACCGGAGATACGATCACCATTCGTGCATATACCGAAAACAACTGTCTGATGATAGATGTACATGATAACGGACAGGGAATGGATATTGAAACACTTACAAAACTCCAGAGTTCACTCATGGAAGAGGCTTCTTTTACTGAACTTGGGCACCGCAACAAGCAAAGCATCGGACTAAAAAACATTCACAGTCGAATCGAACTGTATTATGGCAAAGGCTATGGACTTACTGTTACCAGCATTCATGGTGAATGGACCAACATACAGATCCGGCTTCCTATTCTGAAATAACAGGAGGAGAAACATATGTATACTTATATTGTCATAGACGATGAATCGCTCATCCGCAAAGGCACCATCAAAAAGCTTCAGCCCATGGAGGAACAGATTACCTGTATTGGAGAAGCTGATAACGGCAAAGCTGGAATCGAACTGATCCAGGAAGTGCATCCGGACATTGTGATTCTGGATATGCAGATGCCGATCATGGGTGGGAAAGAACTGCTTCCTTATCTGGCTGAAAGTTATCCTGATATGCCACTGATCGTTATCAGTGGATATCGGGATTTTGACTATGTAAAACAGGCAATTTCCGCAGCTGCCATCGATTATATTCTGAAACCATTCAGCAAGGAGGCAATCCAGGACTGCATTTCCCGCGCGATTGAACGCCTGGAAGACATCCAGACCCTTTCAAGAGTCACAGACAGTGATGAAGAAAAAGAAGCCGCCTACTATGACTATGATATCCAACATCTGACCAATCTGATCCTTGGTTATCATGTCGGAGAAGGTTCCATCTCTTCAAAACGCCTGAATTTCATCAATGATACCCATCAGCTTGTCCTGCTCACTCTTTATTTTGAATCGCCTTCACAGATACAGGAAGTTAATATCCAGCACTGGCTGGAAGATGGTGGTTTTGGTGACCTGGCTCTGTATCTTCCAAATACCGCTTCAAATCAGATGGGCTTCCTGATTCTTTTTATGCCAAATACAGAAGTGATTCATTCCAGGCGACTGGTTGATCAGATTTCTTCTGCTCTTACCGACTATGTGCGCCATCTCCAGAATTCTCTGATTATAGGTATCAGTCAGCCACATTCTGATCTCAGCGAATTACATGATGCTTTTGAAGAAACTTCCGCTGCTCTGAATCGCCAGAAACTAAATGGAGACTCCGAAAACATCTTTTACTACAAGGAGGCGGCAGAACCTCGCTCCTTTATATGGGAACAGGAAGAGGAATTCCTTTTTCGTGTGGAAGCAGGAATGGCTGCCGAGGTACAGGATCTGACCGAACAGCTTTTTGATCTGATGGCCAGAACTTCTGATTTCTCACTTGCAGATGCAAAATACTACTGCTATTATCTTTCCGGACAGTGCCGTAATATCCTGAATTATTACCTGAAGCAAGAAACACCAAAGTCCTCCAACAGTATCCAGAATGTGGTCAATTACATCTTTTCTTTGGAGGAACTGAAGGATTATTACTACCAGTTTTTTATGAATATCACGGAACTTCTGAAGGCTGAAAGCATTTATTCCGGTGATGATGTGGTTGAAAAAATCCAGACCTACATGCAGCACAACTATCAAAAAAATCTGACGCAGGACTTTATCGCTTCTCTTTTCTATCTGAACAGAAGCTATCTGAGTACCCTGTTCAAACAGAAGACGGGAATGAAGTTTGTTGATTATCTGAACGAAGTCCGGATAGAAAAATCCAAAGAATTATTAAAAGATTCCAACCGTAAAATGTATCAGATCTCCAAAGCGGTCGGATATGACAATCCGAAATATTTCTTCCGGATATTTAAAAAGAAAACCGGCATGACCCCGGAACAATACCGGGAAATGTTGTAGAACAAAGCGTTTTTATGTAATAGGAACATTACGGAGTAATTTCCTATTACATAAAAAAGAGTGTAAATCCTGTGCTAAATTGTCAGGATCTGCACTCTTTTTTATATTCAAAACTTTATTTAACAATCATTCCTGTCTTTCTGTCACTGAACAGTGCAACCTCGATCAGGAAAATCACCCCAAGGATCAGCTGCTGAAGCTGTGTAGGCATCATCAGCATGACCAGTCCACTGGATAATACTTTGTACGTCATAACACCCAGAACGATGTTATAGAATTTAACTTTCGCACCACCATTTACCGGCATTCCGCCAAGTACCAGCGCGATCATGATCTGTGTCTCCAGCTGGTTTCCGGATGTAGATGTCACAGATCCGACCTTGATCGCATTTACAAATGCTGCAAGACCTGTAATACATCCGGCTGTCATAAATATCAGCATTTTTGTACGTTCTACACGAATACCTGCATATCTCGCAGCAGTCTCGCCTGTACCGATTGCTTTCAGTCTGTAACCAAGTCCTGTATATGTAAATACCAGATAGACGATCACAAAAATGATCACCGTAAAAGTCAGCATAAACGGAAGTGTATTATATTTTGAGATATCACTGACTGCATATACCGGTGAATTTGTAGTTGCATAAGCACATACTCCACGGAACAGATACATACTGCAGATTGTCACGATAAAACTTGTGATCTTTCTTTTTACATTGAAATAGCCATTGAGTAATCCAATCAGTCCGCCTGTGACTACTCCGCCAATTGCTGCAAGGATCATATTATAATGTGACAGCCAGCATACTACGATGGATGCCACACCAAGCATAGATCCCTGTGAAAAATCCAGACCGCCCATTGTCATGACCATAAAAACACCGATTGATGAGATCAAAAGCATGTAAGACTGGCTTAAAAGCAGAGAAAGATTTTTAGGTTGGAACAATCTTCCGTCTGTCAAAAAAGCAAATAAAACACAAATGATCACAAATCCTGCTATAGGAAGAACCGTACGCACAATGGGACGTTCCAGAAATGGTACCTGTTCAGCTGATTTTTTAGTTGTATCCATTTTTTTACCCCCTTAAATCATATTGTCGATCAGATCGGTGTCTTTGAGTTCCGGAGAACGAAGGAACTCACCATTGATCTTACCGTCTTTCATGATCAGAATACGGTCTGCCATTCCAAGCAGCTCCATAATCTCCTCTGAGATCATGATAATGGATTTTCCACTTTTTCTCATATCATTCATCATGGCATAGATGTCCGCTTTTACCTTGACATCAATACCACGTGTAGGGGAATCCAGGATGATCAGGTCGGAATCCTTGCCAACCCAGCGCGCCAGAACTACTTTCTGTTTGTTACCACCGGAAAGTGCAGAAACAAACTGATCGACACCGGTCATTTTTGTACTCATCTGTTTCGCATATTTATTGGCAAATTCTTTCATGGATTTTCCACGAAGCATACCATGTGTTTTCAGATTTTCCAATGATGGAAGGCAGATATTGTTTCCAATTGTATCATTGATGACAAGAGACTCATTGTCTCTGTCCTTGGACGCATAAGCAATGCTGTGTTTGATCGCATCCGGAATAGAATTGATTGGAGTTCCGTCACCCAAAGTTACTGTTCCCTGACGGAAATAAGATGCTCCAAAAAGAGCTTTTCCTACTTCATGCATTCCACATTCAGAAAGACCTCCAATACCAAGGATCTCTCCTTTGTGCAATTCCAGGTTCAGATCTTCGATCTGACCTTTTACAGTAACATTTTTTGCAGAAAGAACAATTTCTTTTGAAATCTCTTCACCATAATCTGTACGGTAATAATTGTCACCGATCTCACGACCTACCATCAGTGCTTTCAGCTTGTCCGGTGTTGCCTCTGCTTTTGTGATAGAGCCAATCTTTACACCATCTCGAAGTACGCTGATATTATCGGCCTGTTCAATAACTTCCTCGATGTCATGAGAAATAAAGATGACACAGTTTCCGGTATCACGGACTTTGTGCATTACTTTAAAAAGCTCTTCACGTCCTTTCTGTCCAAGCGCTGTTGTCGCCTCATCAACAACCAGAACCTTTGGATTGAAATAAGTGGCTTTTACGATCTCTACCAGTTTTCTATCCTCAAAATTATAGTCATCGATAACTTTTGTCGCATCGATATAATTGAAGCCATAACTATCCAGGTATTCCTGTGCCTGTTTGTTCATGGCTGCAGTATTTTTAATACCATGTTTTGTAAATTTATCTTCGTTCCCAAGAAAAATGTTTTCTGCTACGGTCAGTCCGGAAAATGTTCCTATCTCCTGTACGATGATCGCAACTCCCTGATGGTTTGCCTCTACCTGATTGGTTGCTGTGATTTCTTTTCCTTCCAGAATAAATTTTCCGGAATCTTTCTGATAGATACCAGTCAGACAGGAAGTCAGTGTAGATTTACCGGAACCATTTTCACCGATTACGATTGCAACTACCGGATGACCATATTTCTTAAATGCCAGTCCGAAGAAAAATCCTGCCAGCGTAAATGCAACGATTTTGTATTTGGAAACATTTACACCCATATTTTTTGCAACCACTTCATTACTTCCGATTGCATATGTATAGATTCCGATCTTTGTATATTTCAGGATAAATGCACAGAGGAAATATGCGATCAGTGCCAGGATCAGGTTGACCGGATAATCACCGAATGCTCTATATTCTGTAGAAAGGATTACATTCTTTCCGTTTGTGGTATATACGCTCAAGGCTTCGTAGATCAGCGAAAGTGCACAGGTTACGATCAGAGATGAAATATGCAGCTTGATATAAACGATACCATTGATCAGACCAATGATCGTGCCACAGATGAGCGGAGCAATGATCAGACCTGCATATCCGAATTTTACGCTTGCATTACATGCAATAATGGAAGAAAGTACAATATTGGCACCAACACTCATATCAAGAAGATACATACAGGTATGGGAACTCGATCTCATATCCGAAGCTTCCTTCTTCTTTTACGTAGTTACCTTTTACTGCGTTGTATGTCATAAGGAATGCGAATAATGGGTCACAGAAATGTCCGCCAGATTCTGCAAACATTCCACTGGTTTCGTCATCCAGCGTGACAGAAAAAATACCAGCAGGACGATTGCTCCGATCATACCGGCCATAATGATCCGTAATGTACGTATCAACGACTTCTATGTTGCTGTCAGAAGCGACTGGGACACCAGCACAAAGGCCTCCAGATTATATTCCTTCTGGGAAACTTTTATCAGATAATTCCCGTCATATTCCTGCTCCAGCTGATCCGAGTGATAATAATTTTCTATTACTTTGGCAAGCTGTTTCTGAATACGTTTCTGGGATTTTGAAACCCGTCCGGTCATGGCAATCACCTGATCGTCAACTGGCTGCAGCCACAGACAGACCTGATCGACATCCACATACTTGGACATGATCGAAGTCAGAGCATTGCTGTTGATATCACATACCAGATAGCCGATATTCTCCCTTGTCTCATCATAGTTATGAAGTTTCAGCACAAAACGCACTACATTTCTCTTTGCATCCGGATTGTAATAACCGGAAATCATCAGATCTGACGGTTCTCCATGTACATAATCATATATTCTCGCCGAATTACTGTCGTATTCTGTCTGATAGAGATTTCTCGGAAATGAAGACGCATTATAACGATATGCGCTGACCAGCTGGTCCTGCATATCATAAAGATACACGGCAAAGAGCTGGTCTTCTTTTGTAAAACGTTTCCGCGCAAAATACCAGCTTCTCCAGTAGTAATCTTTCATGCTGGTGCCCTCTTCTGCCGCTGAACGCAGATCGCTGATCAGGTCCTGCTCAATGTATATGGTCAACATTTCGGTTCTTATAAATTTCTTTTCCCGTTCAGTGATTTCCTGTATTTTTATTATAAACAGGCATATTTTTCAGATAAATGCAATTTCTTATGAATAAGTTGGTTTTTTTATCCGACTTTGTATCCCGTCTTTTATGAAAATTTAATATTTCAATCTCTATTCCTTCCACATTATATGTGGTAAAATGTTGCCATTCTGATAATTAAGCCTCTGTCAGAGGCAATGAATTTGCTTTTATGGAGATTTGTTATGAACAAAAAAGAATTTCTTGACATTTTATATAAACAGCTTTCCGGGCAGATGCCGGAGGGAAATGTTGCCGCCCATGTACAATATTATCGCAATTATATTGAAGAAGAACAGCGTAAAGAACGCAGTGAAGACGATATTTTAAATGAACTCGGCGATCCAAGGCTGATCGCACGTACTCTTTTAGATACTGATTCAACCGCTTCCGGTAATCCACAGACTACAGGAAGCTATTCTGAACCATACACAGACAATTCTTATGAATATGACAACAGCAGCTCCGGCAGTAAAAAAGTAAAGAGCCGTAGTTTTCACATCGATCTTAGTACCTGGTATGGCAAGCTTGCTGTTATTCTGATCGCTGCAGTTGTGATTGTACTTTTATGTACGGTGCTGAGTATTCTGATTCCGGTCATGGTTGTTTTCGGCATTGTATGCTTTATTATTTCCAAACTGCGCAATTGATATAAGAACACTAAAAAAGAGTGTAAATCCTGACACCACAAGATTTACACTCTTTTTATTATTCCTTTTATGCTGCTCTCTTTGTCATAAATGACTCAAATCTTACATGACGATCCATCTGGTCTCCGATCATTCCAATCACTTTTCCCATCGTAAATGCAGCAAGAATCGTACCGATTCCGAGTCCGTCCAAATGCCCAAGGATGATACAGGTCATCAGTGCTGTTATTGCCAGACAGGTGACATCAAATCCAATCTTGATCCTGGAATATTTTATCTTTGTGATATCTGCCAGTTCTCTCGGGAAAAGATCTGTCGGAATGATTGGCAGACCACAGCGGTTGGAAAGTGCGATTCCAAAACATATCAGAAGATAACTGATTACAAAATAAACCACTCTGTATCCCAAAGCTGTCGGCAAGGCGTTAATCCACATTTCATGTATATCCAGCATCTCACTGAATGCAAATCCAACTAAGAAACTGAAAAGATACGGTGCAACGAATTTCTTTCGCATGATCATCAGTGATAATACTAAAAGTCCCTGAAAAATATAGGTCCAGGTTCCAAGAGAAATCTTTGGAAACACCAGTGAAAACGCATACGGCACACTGGATATTGCAGAAATCCCTGACCCAGAATAGAGCATAAGTACTACTCCCAGACTGTTGATCAGTATAATTACTATCAGTGCAATTTCCCCTCTTATCACAGGCATTGTTATGTTACTTTGTAAATGACTGTTCTCAGTCAATTCAGACATTTTAGAAATCCTCCGTTCCTACACAAAAATAAATTTTTTCACAATAAAAATGAATATTTTCCACTTCCAAGCACTTTTAATCCTGCAATAAGGTGTATCGATTTCTCCTTCTACAAACAAAAAAACTCCCATCTCCGTTTTCAGATTAAATGTCAGGTTTTACAAACGCAAGTTTCTTTCCCAGAACCCTTGCGATAAATCCGACCAGAAGTGCTGCAATGACTGTGCCTTCTCGAACACCATTGAGGTGTCCGGCAAAGCCCAAAGACAGAACTGCCGCGATAACTGCCATAGACACATCAAAGAAAATCTTTGTCGTACCAAAGTTGGTTTTCCATGTCAGAACGATCGCACGGACAAATGATTCTCCTGGCAGCATGACGACATCTGCCAGAACTTCCATATACACACCAATTCCAAGGATCAGACATCCTATCAGAAGATACACAATTTTCATAACATAGTTCTGCGGATTTACCCATGTAAACAAAAGCATCGTCAGGTCGATAAAATATCCGAAAACAATCGATACCGGTATCTGCAGAACATGTTCCAGTTTAAAATTCTTACGCAGAATCAGTAACTGCAGTAAGATCAGAAATACGCTGAAAAAAATCGTAAAATTACCAAGTGTAAATGGAAAACTCAAACTCAGCACATACGGAATGGATGAGATCGGTGATGTTCCCAGACTTGCTTTCGTAATCAGACTGACACCAAGTGAATTCACAAACAGACCGATCAGAAATATTACGTATCTTTTTAATTTGTTCATTTGTTACTTTCCTTCTTTCCCTGTTTCCTCGCAGCCTGTCTCAGACAGATTGTAATAAATTTTATGATAAATCTTCATAAATGTCTCTGCTTCTTCTGAAGAAATATCTTTCCATGCATTCTCCTCAATTTCCACAAAAGCAGCCTCGACAAGCATCTGGCTCTTCCTGCCGGATTCTGTCATAAAAATGTGAAAAGTCCTTCTGTTTCCATTGAGCATACGTCGCTCAATCAGACCTTTTTCCTCCATACGGTTCAGTATTGAAGTCAGCGATCCCGCCTCGATAAAACAGCCCGCTGCAATTTCCTTCTGACTTGCTCCATCATGATTCTTCAGATAATCCAGAACCTTCGGCTGTCCCAGTGTAAGCCCTGACTCCTTTACTTTTTCCAGAATACGCTTCTGAATTAACAGATGATTCGCCATGGTCAGGTAATGCAATGATGTGTCCACGTCTCACGTTCCTTTCTTTTTATGTTTAACGCAAAATAGTTATAATCCTAACGTTTAGGATTATAACTATTTCTTTAAAATGTGTCAATATATGTTTTGCTCATTTTATGATATCTACAGCCCTTCCCTGTATATCTCACTGATCACAGCCTGGGCATGTTCTGATTCTTTTTTCTTTATAAGCTGCTCCCTGTCACTCAAAATTGCAATCATTTCATCCACCACTACCTCAACTGCGGGTGGCTCTGTCATCCTGTACAGATACCCCAGCATGCGCGTTGCTGTGTAATCCGTATTCAGATACTTGTAGGCAATTTCTGAACATAGTTCCTTCGGATATCTTCTTTCAATCAATGCTCTGTAAAGCTCGTCTGCTCTTTCTGATGCCATATTTTTCTCTCCGTGTCAGGCTTCATCGGATGCATCATTCAGTGCGTCATTCGCATCCTCCAGTGCATCCAGTGCCTCTGTCAGAAGATCCAGTTTGTCACTGCTCTCATCTTCTGCTTCATATGCATCAATCACATCCACAAGAGTATCTTTTATTTCTTCCAGAGAAGCTATAATTCTTTTCAATCTGGCTTCCTTTGAAGAAGCTCCAGTAATATCTACTACTTTGCTCATGATAATCCTCCTTCTTGGGTGAAAAAGTTGTTACCCATATGATACCCGTTTCCACCTCAAAAGTAAAATACTATCTTTTTATCATGCATAGCAGACTTTACTCCGTATAACTATTCCCATTCTCATCGGTCCAGGTGCCATCGCCGTTATCGGTATAGCCAACACCATTTGCATCACGATAATAATAATCTCCGTTTGTGGTCTCTTTTACATCGACACTTCCGCCGCTGCCCTGGAGTTCATGCTGTCCCAGCTTCGTTCCCGAATTGTAGTCTTCGTCATTCCAGGTACGATAAGAATTTCCATTGGCATCTGCCCAGTTTCCATCTCCCTGATAGCTGTATTGGAATCCGTTATCGTCAGAATAAGTTCCATCTCCGTTGTCGTAAAGGACTCTGGATTCCTCATCACCTTCACCTGATGCTACAATCGATGCCACACCAGAAGGAGTGCTGAAGCCACTGGTGTATGGCACTCCTGCCGGAAGACTCTCATAATAGGATCCTGACCCATCGCTGTCAGAACCACTTCCATTATCTGTCGTTTCACTTTCCTGCTCGTTGCTTTTCACAGCAGAATCAGAATTTGTTTCCACATCTGCATTTTCCTCTGAATTTACAGAAGCTTTTGCATCTGCATCCTCTGTCATGCTCTCTTCACTCTGTGTCCCTGCTATTTTCTGCATATCTATCATTTCAGAAAATGGTGCATAATCCGGCGCATTCTTTTCTTCCGGATCTGTATTTTTTTCCTGCCCTGTTCTCTCTGTTCGCGTTGGGACTGTATCTGTCCCGGCAGAAACATTAAATACGAGGTTACTGCCCGCAAGAAGCACCGTCACAAGAATTCCCGGCAGGATTCCTCTGCGAAGCTTCCGTATGTTCACCATATACAAAATTCTGTCCTTAAACACCATTCCGCTGTCATTGAGACTTGCTGTCACATATGGGATCTGATTATTCATCGCCACTGTACGAAGAAGCAGCTGTCTGTAAAGCCTGTGGTCTTTTTTGTTTACTCGGTTAATCACTGCCGTATCACACAGATTTTCGATATCCTTATCTGCTTCTTTCAGCATGATAAGAAGAAACGGATTAAACCAGTATATCGATGCACAGATTCGAAGAAGCATTTTATACCAGAGATCCCGATGGCAATAATGTGTAAGTTCATGGTAAAAAACCAGTTTTCGCTCCTCTGCGGAATATCCGGTTGCCGGAAGATACAACTTTGTATGGAAAAGTCCTGCAAGAAGCGGTGTGGTAAGACCCGCATTCTGTCTGAGCTCCGGCACTCTGTGCACACACTTTTTCCGGCATACATCTCTATACATCTGAATACTCACCGGATCATTGACTGGAAGGCTCATTCTCCTGAGATTTCTCATAGAAAGATAATATGCCAGCAATTCTCCTGCCAGTTTAAGCACTGCCACACTCAGCCAGACCGATACGAAAATCACAGCAACAGTTTCCATCCATTTTTCAGTCGTATACACGACAAACTCTTTTTGTTCCGGAACTTCGAACTGACTTTTCGTATTATTGTTCACAGAAGACATTATTTCCATTTTCTGCTGTCTCTCTCCCGGTCTTGCTGCGTAATCCGTTGTCTTCGAATTTTGTTCCTTCTGTTGAATGCTTCTCTGTACTTTAAAATCCACCAGGGTAAAATTTGCCGGAAGGCGCACAGGAATACAAAGACTTACCGTAATCAACAGCCAGATGAAATACTTCCACCTTGCTGACACTCGCCCTTTAAATAAAACTGCCAGTAACCTGACCAGTAAAATAACAGATGCGGCAATAATATTCAGTTTCAAAATATGCAGAACAAAAAACTCCATAATTCGCTATTCCTCCCCGTCTTCCAGCTCCTTAAGAAAATCGCTGAGTTCATGAATTTCTTCAGAACTGATCTTTTTCCCCTGATAAAGTGAGGTGACAAATTTTTTTAATGAATTTCCATACAATTTTTCAAGAACACTCTGACTCTCATGTGCCTGATAATCCGACTGCGAAACCAATGGAGTATACAGGTTTAATTTTCCCTGTTTCGTCACTTCCACAAAGTTTTTACTCTCCAGCCTGGTCAGCAGCGACAGGATCGTTGTCGATGCAAGATTTTTCTTGGTATTGATTACTTTTTCAATTTCCGGCCTGGTCATCGGAGGAGTACCATTCCAAAGAACAAGCATGATATCCAATTCTGATTCAGGTAATCTCTGATATGTTTTTTTCACTCTTTTTCCACCCTCCTGTTTCACATCCGATATATTTTCTACAAATGTAGGAATAATTTTATTTTACCACGGGGTCAAAAAATGGCAAGAGCTTCTGCATATTTTACAGAAGCTCGTCGCTATCAATGTTACTGTTCACTCCGTTCACAGCAACTTGGTCAAAATCCATTCCAGATCACCTTCGGTGATGGCATTTTGCCCCGTATGTCTCGGGATTTTGCCATATTCATGGCAAAACACCTCGCGGAATATTACCTGTGAACAGTTACCTATCAATTCATTTCGGTATAACTACTGCCATTCTCATCGCTCCATGTTCCGTCTCCGTTGTCTGTAAATCCGGTACCATTGTCGTCACGGAAATAATAATCACCATTTGTAGTTTCTGTAACTGTCACTGTATTGCCGTCCGCATCCTGAAGATTATGCTGTTCCAGCGTATGTCCCAGATGATGTGTGTCATCATTCAGAGCTGCGTAGGTATTTCCATTTTCGTCTGTATAGGTTTCATCTCCGTTATCAGTATATTCCATTCCATCATCTCCACGATATTCACAGGAATAATCTTTGTGAAGAATATAATTGATCTCAATTGTATTTCCATCACTGTCAACTAATGTCATCGGTGAAGTAGTACGGATATCTGAATCATCACTGCTGTCTGATGAACTGACAGAAGCGTTTTTTTCTGTATCAGAATCAGAGGAATTTGTCTCTCCCCCAGACTTCTGTCCAGAAGTACCGGGCTCTGATTTATCAGAATTTTCGTCAGCCTCTCTCGTAAGAGACGGATTTCCCGGATAAGAAATATACTCTACAAATTTTCTGACGTCACCGATATCATCTGCATCTTTTGCATATCCTACTGCCATATACAGACTGTTTCCCTCTGAATAAATTGTCTGGTAGCAGGCCTCATATGTGTCGTTACATTTGGCAATTCCTGTTTTGACATCTTCCAGTGAATATTTATAAATATTTACATAATCACTTCCATTCGTATAGCTGGCATAAGTACCTTCCGTATCTGCCTTCTCCCAGGCAGAACCAGCCGGCGGCTGTGTATAGAAATCATTATTTCCGGCTGCCATAACAGTTCCAGCCGAAAAAATCCCCAGTGCTGATACGGTCATAAGTGTCATAAATTTTGTTGTTTTTGTTTTCATAATGGATTCTCCCTGATTTTTATTTTCTACATTTGTAGAAGTTATTTGTATTCTACATCTGTAGAAATAAAAAGTCAACCACTAATTCTACGTTTGTAGAAATAATGGTTGACCAAACAAAACTTCTGTCTTACCAAAGGTATCTCAGTGTTTTATTGCAAGAAATACTATCTTTTTATTTCTTTCATTCTATACTATTATCAGTCAAAATGCAGAGTCTTATGATATTTTGCATACTGGTCAAGAAGATCACTCCACTTCTGACCCTCTGGTTTGTTTTCATTATTGTTGTAATTATCTGGTCCCTTCAGTTCATCCATGTACTGAGTATAGTCCAGAATGTAGATGTCAACCGTGGAAATATCTCTGTCCTGGATTGTAAAATTATTGCAGTTTCCAGCCGAATCATTATATGGAAGTTTGTTTCCGTTGGCATCAAGAGCAACCATAAAACAGTCACTGTCAGAGCCATCCTCATAAAGCTCATTTACCGTCAGCTCATATGGTGTACGGATTACGGATCTGAGGCCGATACCTGCCTCATTTGTATCGTTCAATTCCAGAACCTCAGTCTGAGAATCGTCTACTGTAACCGGAATATCAAAGTTCCAGTCACCTTCATATTTGTAGTAGCCCGCATCTGTTCCATATTTTTCTTCATCAGCTTCTGACCACTCATAGTCTGCTTCCAGTCCTCTTACCTTCGTAATATCCAGATGCAGGTTAAAGGTATCCGGAATCTCAATATCTTTAATATATTTCTGATATGCTCCACCACGCT
>OGYX01000555.1_pt1 | contig 29087 bp, 34 predicted proteins | sample 1576601 | NCBI WGS metagenome assembly OGYX01 (sample SAMEA3541561, study PRJEB24748) | human gut metagenome | biome: human gut; feature: human-associated habitat; material: faeces | place: China | collected 2012 | reverse complement strand
TTTAAATTCCATTTTATTTATCCTCTTGTCCTTCTAATTTTTGAGAGGCCTCATCGAAGAGGTCCTTGAGTGCTTCGTCACTGTCTAAAACGTCGTTAAACTTACTTAATAGCTCGTTTACGCGCTTGTATTCCTCGTTTGCTTCCTCGTATAATACCTTGTAATAAGTGATATCTACGATTGAGGTTGCGAGTTTTTGCGAAATCTCGTTTACAATTTTATCTATTGTGTTCATTCTGTTCTTAGCTCCTCCATTGGCCATGGTATCCTCTTGTATAATTCCCATCGTGATTTAAGTTGTTAAAATTATCAAAAATATCGTCTAATATGTGTGATAGACTGTAACCTCTAATAACAATATCTTCGATATTATAGAGCTTATTAGTTACTGTATCGATTCCTACTGACAACTTATCATTCGCATTATACATAAATTCGACCAAGTCACCGTAGATATTGACGGCTGTCGTGTTATCATTCGTGTTCCAGATCTGGATACCAGCCGAACCGTCGTCCATCGCGACTCGCTTCCAAGAGTTCGACATTAAGGCCGTGTACGCTGCTTCCTTGCCATTGATCGCACCTTGGCCAAAGACAAGATATTGTAACGGTTTGTTTTTAAATTGATTTCTGATACCGACGTTTGAATTATTGATATCAATCCAACCAGTTTGTAAGTTAAAGTCCGTAACGCCATTCAATGATGAGAGTTTTCCGCCTTTGATAATGTTAGCTGTAAGCCCATCTGATACAATATTCTTTGCTGATACGTTGATAAGTCTTGCTGTGTTTGCGTCGATCTCGCTGATGTGAGCCGTGCCGATCTGAGCGTTGGCAATCATTCCGGACTTAATAACCCCGTCCTTGATGATGGTTTTTTCACCAACCGAAATCAAACCCTCATTGATCTTGACCGATCCGTCTTTATTAAGATTGATCTGGCCTAACACGTCGCCCGCACTGTTTAAGTTTTTGATTGCCCACGATCCAGCTAGTAACGACATTTGCGTCCGTGTGGCTTCTGCCGTTTCTTTAGCTTGTCTGGCCTGTTCCGCAACTTGGATCGCTCTTTGTTGAGCGTCCTCGGCCTTTTCTATAGCGCTACTCGATCTAGCTGACGCTTGTTCTGCCCTATCTTGGGCTGTGTAAGCAAGTTGCCTTACACTATCCGTCGCGTTAGATACTTCGCCGATTTTAGTTGTTAGTTGCGATTCAAGCGCTTTTGTTTTTGCGAAAGCGTCATCAAACTGACTTGGCTTGTAAGGCCCTGTGTTAGATCCACGTACTAAAATAGGTTCCTTGAATTCTACCCAGCCATTTTTAGCCAAGTAGATATAAAACGGATAATTCTTATCTTCACCAAAAGCAAAATCTTCTTGAATCGTGAAAGTTTTTTGGAACTCCCGCCATTCATCAAGAGGCGGTCTGCCTTCACCGATATTTGACCATACCAAAATTTTATTCAGTCCGTGGTTCTTTATGTTAAAAGCGAAAGAAACATCTGGATACTCTCTAATACGGTATTTAAAACCTAAAGTATAAGTTTCACCACGATAGATTTTTTTAACGTAAATCGGAAGCGAGAACCCCGTCCAATTATAGTCAGTAAGACCTTGTGCCTTGATTGTGAAAATACCGTCTGCAAGTGTTATGCTTGCGTTTGGGTTGTTGTTTCCGACAAGTGTGTGCTTGTCCATTGTCATGGAATTAACAATCAAGTTATTATCATCAGTAACATACTTCCCGACTTCCGTCTGGAATATCTCGCTTGACATAACCAATCGTGAGAGTTTGTCCGGTGCGTCTGTTTCAGACGTTCCAAGAATGCGTTCGTATAGCTTGTTCGATTCCGTCAGCTTGTTAAATTCTACGGTTTGTGTTGCGATCTTTCCGGAAAGACCAATTAAATCTCGACCCATGTCATTTTGCACACGGTCCAACGCGTCAAACTCGCCTTTTGTTGTGAAGTTTCGAGACACTTTGGACACAATCTTACTATAGATCGTGTCACCGTCAACGTTCCTGACCTCTTCCGTGACTTTGTTTTGCAAGTCCGGGCTGTTCAAGATCTGTTGTTTGATCTGATCAGATAGCTTGCTAGTGTCTGGTAGCGTCCCGGCTTTTTTTAGGGCTTCTTCTGCCTTTGCTTCGGCTTGCGCGATTGCCTTATTTGTAGCCGTCTGTGCTTCCGAAAGTAACGTCTCGATCTTTCTTGTATCAACTTTGAGGATCTTTGGAAGCCATTCCGTACCGGACCAATAATAGAGCTCCGTTTCTTCACCTACGGTCAAGTATAAGAGATCGCCTTCGTGAAGCGTCCCTCTTGGTTCGTCTTTTGGCTTCGTGGCCCCGTAATAGTTAGTATTCTTGCCATTCGCGGACACAAGCGCCCGAGTGGCCACCTCAAGAGCTCCTTCAGCGTATTCTTTCGATTCCGAGACGCTTCGCATGATCGAGCCTTCCGACGTGATCGCTTTCTGGACAGTCCCAATATCGTTACAAGTAACTTTGTGGGACAATAGCCTGCCCGTCACGTCGTAAGAGCTCTCATAAGACACAATACGGATCTTCTCACGGAACCCGATCGTCTCGTTAATAGCCATGATATAGTCACCAGCGCGGGGCCGTGTGTACTTGTATCCAGCTTGTGTGAGATCTTCCATGTCAAGCTGAACTGAAATCGAATAGGATTCGTCTACTTCTTTCTTTAGCCGTTCTAAGAGCTTACCAGTCTCTTTATACCGTTCGTCGGTTACGGGTTCGCCCTCGATCCGGCCATAGATCCGAGCAAGTGGACTCTCATATTCTGAGGTATATCGGCCTGCGTCGTGGTTTTCTTCGTTTTTCCATGCCCCCAGACCTTTTTTGTAAGTGATAAAGTTTCCAATATTCTTCTCGATCGTGAGCTCGTTCATGTTGAAGTTTTTTCGGACAACTGTCGAAAGGTCAGTCCCGACTTTCTTCAAGATCCGGACGACTTTTCCAGTCACCGAAAACTCAAGGCCCGCTGCTTTAATAATGTCTTTAAACATTTTCAACCGGCTCGCGTTCCCAAAATTCTCTTTTCGAATTGATCCCGCTTGTGCCTCGATTACATACCGATACCCGCTGTCTTTAAAGATCGCCTCGATATAAACTTCAAAACGATTCGAACCGTTAAACTCTTGATAACAATTCGAGTGCTCAAAGTCGTAAAAGAATTGGTGGACCGCGTCAAACGATAGCGAAATATTTTTGCCTTCGTCTTTCGGCTTCGCGTAAATGATCTTATAAAGTTCGCCGTCGAAAGTGAAGCTCCACCCGCGATCTAATTTCGATAGAACTTGATTATTAGAAACAATCGTTCCCGAGACCGATCGCTCGCCATTGACTGCGTTTTTAGTTTTTAGCTCGACTTGGGCTCCGTATCCGTTGCCCTTTTCGTCGTAAAAAGTAATCAATGATCCACCTCCTCTCTAGCGATATAGCTCTTTAAATCCGAGGATCTTGACACTCCCCTTGAAATTAGTAAACCAATTTACCGACCGGTTAGGCTTGGGCTTAATAACGAAATATTCGTAATTCGTCCGGTTGTTGACGTTTAGATCTTGTGTGGTTGGTCCTTGATAGATCGCCGTCTCAACCCCTTTTAGAAGGAGCTTTTGGCCAGACCTTAAAGGCGTTTCTGTATGCTGGTAAGTAAACCGACGGCCGTCAATCTCGACGAAAAAGTCGGTATTGTCAGCGTTTGCGGTCAATTCTACGATAAACGGTACTTCTAACTGACTAAGTGGAGCCGTGCCGTTGTATGGAAAACTGTTCGCCGTGAGAACGAGATCCCTTGGAATCGTCTCTCCATAAGGTAGTGTAGCCGTCACGAATGAAAACGAAACATTGTACTTGATCCCAGCTTCCGAGTTGCCGATAAAATCAAACTCGATTTGACCATCACCCACAACGTTATAACGATATTTCCAGTTAGCGTGTGGCAACTGGGCAAGATTCAGATCCCCCGTTGTTTGCCCCGGCGTCTGGAAGTCGTAAATATTATTTACGTTTTGGTACAGCTTGGTAATATAGAAGCTATCGTCACCCAAGACCCAGCGAGACAATTCATCTTTTAAATTTAAAAAATGCTCCATTGACCCCGCTGAAAGTCTAGCTGTGACTGAGATTTTCTTTTCGGTATAAGTCAAGCCGTCGAAAATATAACCATTGCGCCCCTTGACGGTACGCCTTGATAATTCCACGGCCGGGGAAGAATCTTCGACCGTGATATTGTAAAGGCCAAGACCAGATAATTTCTGACTTTGGCCGTCTTTTTCAATTAATAAGTCCATCGTTCCCCCTTACGCGAAATAAGCGTCTAGCGCTTTCTCTCTCGCGTCCTTTTCCTTGATTGTGGTATAGATCTTGTCTCCCACGATCTCGTTATGTACTTCAAATTTTTGGTTAGCAAGTTGCGAGTTTTTGACTTCGTCGCTCAAGTCCTCAAGAGACGAACGAACGCCCGAACTTGTCACGCTCGCGCTAGTTGTTAACACGCTATTAGTCTGATAATCTTGATCCGTGATTGCTTGTGCATACTCGCGAGCTACGCTGTTAATATCCGATACCCAGTCAGCCATACCGATGTACATACCTTCACCCGTGAAGCTACCGATTTTCTTCGTAACCCGAGATGGTGAGTGAATATCGAGCGCGGAACGCATGATTGCAGCAATGTTTGAAGCGATACTAGAAGCGAGAGCATAGAGCGAACCGGCCATAGAAGCGAGGCCGTTATATAGACCCACGCCCGCGTTAAAACCGACCATTTGAAGCAATGCTGGAAGATAACCAAACGAAGCTGAAATCTGAGCACAAGCCGAACTAGCAAGAGATACCGCTTGAGTCATGCTTGATTGCATGGTGCTAGTAAATGCTTGCATACCGCTTTTAGCGCTATTTGTTACCCTTTGGAAAGTTGTTCTAAATGTAGCCTCTAAACGTTGACCAGCCGAAGTACTCAAGCTCGAAATCATGCTTAAACCAGTTTTTATGGCTTGAGCCGTAGCACTCATCGCACTTGATACAGATTTTTGAATACCTTGAAAACTAGTCGTCAATGATTGCGCCATTTGAGAGCTTGCCGTTTGGGCTTGTTGAGCCATATTAGACAAGTCTGCTTGCGTACTCGCTACCATCGCATTAGTAGCGCTCGTTGCTCCCGCTTGCATTTGTTGGAAGTTGCTTACAACGTTCGCGCTTGCTTGTTGTGCGTTTGTGGTTGCAGCCGTGTTGACTCCTGTCGTGCTTGCGTTCGCATTGTTCATTAACTGATTCAGCTCGTTACTTGCGTTCGCGTTTAACTGGCCGATGTTGCTCGTTACGCCTGTATTCATCTGTCCAGTTTGAGCCAGCGCGTTTGCGTTCATTTGGTTGAAGGACGCGTCCGCATTTGCAGCAAGGGCTTGCAGGTCCATAGTCCCGTTAGTGTTTAACGTGTTGAAGTTAGTCGAGGCTGTCTGTTGCAATTGCGTTGTACTGTCCATCGCATTTGTAGCCATTTGAGACATATTAGCCGTAACGCCAAGGCTCATGTTTGACGTTGACGCGATCGTGTTTGTGCTCATTTGACTATAAGAAGTCGACACGTTGGTACTAGCGGTTGAAGCGTCGGTACTTAACTGTGTTGTCGTTTCCGAGCTTTTCGTCTTGATATGCTCCGCCGTGTTATTGATCGATTCTTCGGTTTTCTTCCCGCCTTCGTCTGACTTGCCAGTGATCCAGTCCCAGATCCCACCAAAGAAGTTACCGATAGCGTCCGCGACGGCTTTCAAGGCCTCTGGTACAAAATTAAGTAAGGCTTCACCGAACCCCTTGATAATCTCCCAAGCCGCCGAAACGATGTTAGGCAAGCCCTTAATGATCGCAAGAGCGAGCTGTACGACTAACTGAGCCCCTGCCATAATTAGTTGTGGCAAAGCTTGAGCGAGTCCACGGATCATCTGACCGATGATCTGGACTGCACTTTGCACAATCTGCGGTAAAGAGCTGATAATCCCTTGAACGAGACTTACAATTAACTGAATACCACCTTGCAAGATCGTTGGTAAGTTTGACAAGATCGTTTGCATAAAGCCGATAATGACTTGCGTCCCCATCTCAATGATCGCTGGCAAGGCTTGAACGATACCATTTACGACGTTCATCAAGATTTGAATACCTTGTTCAAGGATCTGTGGGAATTGTGATTGCATATTGGTTATAAAGTTAGTTACAATCTGTTGTGCCGTCGAAATAATTTGCGGTAAGTTTTGCAAGATTCCTTGTGTAATGCTAAGAAGTAACTGCATACCAATAGCAAGTAACTGTGGCAATGCCGATAGCAAACTATCGACCAAGGTCCCGATAACAGTTACCGCGGACGAGATTAAAGAGCCCGCATTTTGGCCCACACCTTGAACGAGGCTTGCGATCAACTGAATACCAGCGTCAACGATAACCGGGAACATCGTTGCGAATCCTTGCGCGAGTTTGGCCACCAGATCAGCACCCGAAGCAATCAAGCTCGGTAATTGACTAGTGATCCCATTTACAAGGTTTTGAATAATCTGTGGCCCTTTAGTCGTTACTGTGGTAATCAACTGATCGATCTGTTGCCCGAATTGTTGATTAATTAGGCCAAGACCAGCGAGGACCAGACCCAAAATAGCGGCCGGACCGATTGACGCGAGGGCGATTCCCATAACGGAAGCGATCCCGGTTGTCATCATTCCAAGGACTGAAAGACCTTGCGAAGCCGCTCCACCGAGCGCGCCCGGAATACCGCCGATCTTACCGACGAAGCTCGAAATGAATCCGCCGGCCGTACTAAATGCACTTGACGCGACCGATCCGAGGCCCATTGTCTTACTTGCGACGATACCCATAACGCCCGTAAGCGAAGTTAGTCCGCGTACCGCTGGACCGAAGGCAAAGGCGCCCACAAGACCCGTCACGGCCGGTTTAAGAGTTTCCATGGTCCCTTTGAACTTGTTAGATTGCTCATCGGTCATTTTCGTTCCATTAAGGAACTGATTTAAAGCCGGATTCAATGAATTTAGACCGTCTAAGAATTTTTGTAACCCTTGCGAGTTGGACAACTTATCGACTAACTTATCGATCCATTGGACGAGTGTCGTTAGGACTGGCAAAACTGCCGTCCCGATTTTAATTTGAAGCGTCTCCCATGAACCACTCAAGGCCTCAACGGCCCCTTTTAAGTTGTTCAACTTTTCAGCCGCTACTTGAGCCGCGCTTACTTTGTCGATCGCTTCTTGCATTTTGTTAGCGCCGTCTGCTCCTTCGTTCATCGCGATAGTAGCAGCACGCACTGCGTCGGTACCGAACATGGTTTTCAAGGCCATTTGTTTTTCAGCGTCAGTCAATCCGCTTAAATGATCTTTCAAGACTTGAGAAATTTCAGCGAATGACTTGATCTTACCTTCAGCCGTGAAGAACTTGTTCGCGCCGTCCTCGGTCACAATTCCGAGGTCCATCATCATATTTCTTTGTGCCTTGGTCTGCGGTTGCAGATTCATCAGCATAGTTTTAAGTGATGTTCCAGCGTCTGATCCCTTGAGCCCGTTTTGGGCGAATACTGCGAGGGCGTTTGTGGTATCGCGGAACGATAAACCAAGCCCAGACGCGACCGGAGCGACCATGGAGAGACCATATTTCAGTTCGTGGACGTCTGTCGCTGACGCGTTAGCAGCTCCCGCGAGTTGGTTTGCCGCTTGCGTGGCCGTCATGCCGTCGCGTTTAAACGCGTTTAAAGCTGTCGAAGTAATTTCAGCCGCTTCTTTAAGGTCGAGCTCGCCCGCTGTTGCGAGGTTTAGGGAAGCGGTAAGTCCACCGTTTAAGATATCCTTCGTTGAAACCCCGGCTTTCGCGAGCTCTCCGATTGCGTCAGCGGCGTCAGCGGCGCTAAAGGCTGTATCGGCCCCGGCTTTGATTGCGGCGTCGTTGAACTTCTTCATCGTTTCCGCGCTCTCACCAGTTACGGCCTTAATGTTGCTCATTTTGGCTTCGAATTCGGCCGCTTTTGATACCGTGCTCTTGATCGCTTGTTTACCAAGGTCAAAGAGTTTATAAGCAGCAGCCACTCCTAAAACCTGCTTGAGCAAGTTAGTTGACGCGCTCGCCGCTTGGTTTGTATGGTTTACGATCCCAGTTAATGCACTAACGGCCTTTTGTCCCGTTGTGTGGAAGGCGTTTCCGAGCTTCCCGCTTACGTTACTAGCGAGATTGTTAACCGATGACAAGATCCTGCCACCGAACGAGTTTTGAACTCGATCCGCGAAGCTGTTCGCCTTGCTAGTCAAGTTTGAGAACATACTGGACCATGAAGAATTGATCGGGTTCAATACCTTTTGACCAAGCGCGCTCGTAATGTTTCCAGCCGTTGACTGGATCCGAGCTTCGAGCCGGGCCATAGAGTCCCCAATCGATCCGAAGGCCGTCTTATACGACCCAGACATATTGTTAGCTGAGTTAGTAAACACCGAACCTATACTATGGACTTTTGAGCTGATACGGCTTGCCATCGAGTCGACGCTGTTTGCCATTTCAGCAAACGCGCTTTTTGGCGATTTAATCGCGCTTGAAATATCAAAATCAAACGCTTTTTTAATTTTCGAGTTAATACTAGCCCCGAGGGAAGCAACGTCGTTTTTCATCGCTCCGAAAACTGACTTCACGTCAGCCGAAACGCGAGTAAATGCTTTTCGTATGGGGTCGGGTAATTTTGCACCAATGTTTGAAGAGATACGCTGTAGCTCTCCGAGGGCGATTTTGAATCCACCGGTCAACCCTTGGCCGATCTTGGATCCGATATTCTGGTTGCTGTTTGCGAGCCGGTTCATCAATTCACCGACTTCACGAATCATCTGATTTGCGCTTTTTGACGCCTCTTGCGCCGCGTTTTGAAATGCTTTACGCGTCGAATTAACGACGTCATTCATTGCCTTTTCATAACCAGTTAAATCCGCGCCGATAATCGCTTCTATTGATCCGTCAAACGCCATCGCCCCACCTCCTATCTATCTATTTCTGAAATGTTCATTAAGACGCTCGATCTTCTCGAGCATACCTTGAGAGCTTCCGCGCTCTTCGCGTTGTCTAAACAATCGACGCACCTTCTCACGATCCTTCTTCTTGCTCAACTTGCCAAAGTCCGCCTTCTTCGCGTTCAACGTGTATCGTAAGTTAAAAGCAAGCTCAACGAGGTTTTCCCGCTCTTCGATCGCTCTATAATAAAGGCCCTCGCGAATTGCGTCGAGCTCGTTCTTCGTACAAGAGAAAATAACATTCGGGTCAGTCAGACCCAAACGCGCACATTCGATTAAGAGATTGCGTTTCTCAAGCGCCCAATCTGTGCCTCTGTCTGCTCGATCTGAAGCTCCGCTTGTGCTTTGTCCTCGGCTGTTTCTGCCTTGGCTTTGAGATATTTCAATCCCAGCTCGAGATTTTCTAAGTATTTCGAAACTTTCTCTTTGAAAAAACCAGAATCGACCATCTCTTCTTCTAGTGCTTCAAAAAGTGGCTCTGTGCTTTCTGCTCCGAGATCTTCCATTTTGTCCGCGATCGCTTTGATAGCTTCTTCATCGCTTACGGCTTTCGCTTTTTTGCTCGCGCATAGCTTGATAAGATCCACAAGAGCCGAATCGTTACGATCCACAACGCGAAGAAATAGAGCACCGACCCCATCTTCATTGCGTGTTCCGTCTGGACCTTGAGATCCCAAGTCACGATTGACCTTGTACATGGTCATATAGTCAAATTTGATTTCGATTGAACGGCTTCCGACTGTAAATTCCATTGAATAACTCCTTTTTTGTCAAAAAAATAAAAGCAAAAGGGCATTTGAAGCCCCTTTGCTTGAAAAATTAGCGTGTGATATTGTTGTAATCGCCTGTTGTTTCGCCCGGATTTTGGTACTCGTAAACGTCGTTCAACATTGCGATTTCTTCCGTTGAAAGTGGGAACTTACCATCGCGCAAGCGTCCGACAATACCCACGGTATAGTTAAGTTCAACGAATCCATCGATCGCGTCAGTAAATTCGACGTCGTCCGTGATCTTACCATAACCAAATTGAGCTGGATAGGTATCTTTTCCGGAAGTTGCGTCTTTGACGCTATCATCAACAATGACGCGCCAGATCTTCAATGATTCCCCTGTCTTTTGTGCGTCAAGAACAGTTTGAACTGATGGATCTTTAGGTGCGAAATATTGAGTCAACTCGATAGAGTGTTCATCTGTTGCTTTTTCAAGCAAGCGCCCTTGTTGTGTTTGTTCGTCAATGTATTCACCACCCATGGTAGTGGTTCCATCTGTACGGTAAGCCGGAAGCATTGCTCCGTTACCTTTTTCAGCGTGGATTGATTGAATGAAATAAAATACTTTTTTACCTACGATTGGCTTCGCAATCGTAATTTTAATTTTTGCTTTGTCTTCTGCTTCACCCATTGATTAAGTGCTCCTTTTTAAAATATTGTATCTGTTAGTGCAATGACGATATGATAGACCTCGCGTCCTACTGTATCGTCTAAGAGTACGCTCGCGCTTACATTTTGATTGTGGCCAAGCCTACGAAGGGCCTCTGATTTGACCTTCTCGACCCCAGCCCGGCTTTCCGTGCCCGGTAAGAAAATATCGATCTGTACGCTCATATCCTCAATAATAAGCCCTGTTTGAGCTGTTTTTGACGCATTGGAGCTTGATTGCCCAATCACCAAGAATGGCTCGAGTGTGTCTTGTTTTGGTAGCTTAAATTTGATTGGGATATTGAGTGGCTTCAATCGTTCGCGTAAATCTGCGAGCATTTTGATTGAAGGCGTTTCGTTTGCCATGAATCACCTCCTAAACATTTTACGAAGGTTTTTAAATAACGCTTCGCTTTCTTCCTTAACGGCTGGACCAAGAAACGGCTGGGCCTTCATCTTACGAGTTCCAAGCTCCACATAGACCGAATAGCCAGCGGGAGACGTTACCTTGTACCGTAACATACCAACCCGAGCGACAAAGATCCCGTTTCTCATGAATCCGGTATCAACTGCTGCTTTCATTTTGGCTTTTCGTTCCACACGCAAGGCCGATCGTTGCAATTCTGCCGATACAGCCCGACGCGCTTCTCGTGGCTTGTTTTGGACCTTCCGAATGAACTTGTCCAAGCCTTTTACTGAATATGAAAAACTCATAGATAAATCACCGTGCTATTATGATGATATCGTTTGCCCTTGATCTTGAGCCTGTGCCCGTTGTAAATCACTTCCGAAAAGCCCTCATATCGTCCCTGTAAGTGCAACTTGAACGAATCGAAGTCATACTTGCCAAACAAACCCATCATCTCGTAATTGGACAATGAGTTACGCATACAAGGGACTGGGAAACTCTTCTTTGTTTCCACATTCTCAAGCAATTCATCTTCCGGCTCTTCCTCGAAGATCAAGGTAACGCGTTCGTTATAGATCATACACGCGCCCCCTTTAAATGAATCGAGCGATTCCGCGGGCCCGATGTTTGATCGCAAGGCCTTGTAATACGGCCTTATGCTCATCTGTTAGATAGCTAGATTCCCAAGTAAAGCTCCGGCCCTCTTCGCTGTCCGCTGTCGCGCCTTCTGAGTTTAGTCGATTAAAGCGACTGACAGCCACGTCACGAAGGATATAAGCCACGCTCTCGGGCAATTCCTCGAGTGCTGTTTCCGAGAATTGATTGACGTAAGCGATCATACGCTCGAAGCTATCCCGTACAATAAGGGCCAAAAGATCGTCTTGTTCTTGGTCAGCTTTGGGAATACCTTTCAAAAGTCGAAGCTCTTCCGTTACTTGATCGATATTGATTGCTGTCATCGCTAAAACCTCCTAAAACTAGGCTGCCACCGCTGACGTTGGCGCTTGGATTGTTGCTTCTACCACGCCGTCAGGAATTTCAGCAAAGAGAACGTTAGCGCCAAAGAATACAGACTCGAAAGTCAAGTTATTCAAATGACGATCACGCGCCACACCGATCAAGCCTGTCTCATCTGTGAAGTCCGCGAACAATCCGCCAAGATCTCCACCAGAAACGTTTAAGTAAGCGAAAACAAGGTTTTCTACGGCTGTTGTATAGATCTTCCCTTGTGGACATGAAGGCATAACAATGACGTTTTGCATACCGAGGAAGTTTTGAAGAAGTGTAAATCCAAACACGTTAGACGCGTCAGATGCTACTGCTGTTGATCCAAGGTATTCAGCCACATCGAGCGGATTAACGAAAGATACAAGTGGAGAGCCTTCGAACTCGTTGAAAGTGGTCAATTTGCCCCAGCTATTCGCAAGTGCTTGTTGAAGTCCTTTACCTGTTACTTTTGTTTTAGTTTTCTTGAGGTAAGCCAAGAAATCGTCTTTGATTCCGTTTTGAATCTCGCGGAGTAAGCGAGTGTCTGCTTCTGTGATAGCGCGTGACGCTCCATGACGTGCGATCGCTTCCGCTGATACTGCACGACGTTTCTTGAACCATTCTACTGTGTATTCTTGGTCCTTTGCGCGTGTCATTTTAGAAAGCGGAATTGTTTCACCTTCGGCCGTTTTAGTTGTGTCAACGTCTGCGGTCCATTTGTAAGTTTGGATCTTTAAGTCATTAGTCAACTCTTGACGGCGTGTTACTCCCAAAAGACGGAGTAAATCGTTGATATTTTTAGAAAACTTGTTGACAAAATCAATAGACTTAATTTCGCCCAAGTCATTCATAGTTGTAAGTTTGTTTTCAGCCATGTTTTAATAGCCCTTTCTAATTTTTAAATAGTCCGATGTTTGCGGCGATCATCGCTTGACGCTCTTCGTCGTTCTCGATTTCCATGATCTCCGCTTTTGTCATTGATACTGGCCCCGTACCCTTGCGAGGTGCTTTCTGGGTCAAACGTTCATCGACGCGGGCTTCTACTGCCTTATCAAAGATTTGTCGCAAAGTGCCTATCTTCTCCTTTGTGGCCTCGGCCGTTTCATCGATCACAAAATCAATAAACTCGCCCGGAAGTCCTTCTTCGCTCAATAGCGTTTGAGTGGCCACGCGCATTTCTTTGATTGCAAGTGCTCGCTCGCGTTCCTCGATCGCTTGGATCCGTTTCGCTTCCTCTTCTTTGGCGCGCTCGTCTTTGGTCAGCTTCGCGAGGCGTTCGCCTTCGCTTTTGGCTTTCTCGATTGCTTCGGCTTGCTCTGTTTCCCAGCTTGCGCGAGCTTTAGCGATCTCCGCCGCGATTGCTTTACCAAATTCGGCGCGTGTAAAGGTACGCTCTGCCTTTTCCTGCTTGGTTTCGACCTGTTCTTCTTGAGTGACGTCTTGCTCAAGAGCTTCGGTTTCGACTGTTGCTTGTGTATTTTCTGACATTATTTTCCTCCGACGGTTACGCCGTCAATCGATTGTTCTCGTTTTACGTCCGGCGACGAAACAATACAGCTTTTAACGTCCTCCGATTGTCTGGACAATAAAAAAGCGGTCTATTCCCGCTTGTCAAGATACCGGATCACCTCCGATCATTCGTCCTTGTCACTCCGTGACTGTTTAATGCTCTTTATGATACCTTCGATCATTCCAGCGAGTACGGCCCAGCCTGCCACGACCAAGAAAGCGAAGCAGAAAAGGCCCGCTGTGTAAGATACCATGTCCCAGATATTAATCACTTGTTTCCTCCTCTCCTATTTCTTCCGCGTCCGGCATGATCGTAGACCGGCAATTGTAATGGAACGGGGGCATATTAACCCCGACCTGTGCGTCCTCGAGTTTATACAGCTTGTCCTCTTGCGCGATTCTTCGACAAATTGGAGTTGTCCGATCGTCTAGCACGACCAAGATCCGATAGTATTCAAGCCCCGCTTTCTGGTAACGCTTGATAGTCGCCCGGTTAATGACGGCCGTCGCGTCCGTCCTTACTAGCGTTTCAGCTCGCGACCGTGCAACGTTAAACTCTTTTCGAATCTCACGGGCCATTTCTTGCGGGCTATCTCCACGTATGAAACCTTGCTTTAATACTTCTTTTAGCTTTTGTGCGAGGCTGTCGGTATTCCCCCAAAGTTGCTCAGAATAATTTCGACCATTAAATGGCGTCTTGATAATCTCTTCAAACGCTGGACGATTGACCGCGCCTGTACGGCCTCCCATAGCCTTTCTGTACGCGTATTCTGCGACACCGTATAAATACCTCTCGAAGCTCTTATGAAGCGCCCCTGTGAGCACTCCGAGCCTGTGGATAGCTTCCAACTGCAAAGCCTCAATTCTGATCGTTCGAGCTGACGCGTATTGTTGGTTCAATCGCTTCAGTAATTCCGGATCCTTTTCGGCTTGCTCGCGGTATAGTGTCGCATTGTCCACATAGTCGCTCAGATCCTCACCTCGAAGGCGCTTCGTTGCGTCTTGGTAAGTGAGCGCGTGATCTTCAGCGTACTTTGTGTAAAAGTCAAACAACGACTTTTGAAGCCTTACCGCCTCATTGCGGTAAGTTTTTTCTAATTCTGCGAAAAAGTCTATATCTTTCCTGTCAACGTATTCGAATATCTCACGGGCGCGTGCTTCCCAGTATTCATTATGAGCGCTTATCTTCAGCTTCTTCATCTGTCGCTACCTCACCGGCTTGTGGCTCGATTCGTGGGAGCATTTCAAGCGCTTTTTCTGTTTCTTCCTTCATACGCTTCAATTCCGCTTCAGCGTCGACGCCTGTCGTTTGTTCAAGCAATTCGACGATCGTTTGCTCACTCACCACGCCATAGAGATTCTTGGCCATTGCCACGATGTCAGCGTCGTTCTGTGGAATGTTTGGAGTGAATACGACGTTCGTTTCATTGATAAGATTGTAATTCTCGGAATCGTTGCCCTTGATCTTCCAGATATTGACAGCAAGACGCAAGCGACGCATAAGCCCTTTTTCAAACAAAAGCTCTTGTTTGCCTCGATAGTTGTCCGCTGCCATCATCTTATATTTCATCGCTTCGCCCGACTGGGTCCCTGCGAAGTTGCTATCTGTTGTATCTGGCGTAAACGTGAAACGCATGATATCTTGAACCAGACGTTCCTTGTACGCTTCCGCTCCGGCCGTATCGTATGACTTGACAAGATAATTTGCCGATGGTGCCGATCCGCCCGGGATCGGATTATCATCAAGGATCAAGATCTTCGCCTTCTTGAACGCTTGAGATACCGCAAGCCGTCCATTTGGATTGATCCGACCGTCTTCCAAAAAGTCTTTGTCTTCGACCCCTGTGAACGGATTCCCCGAGATCACCAAAAGAGCCTCGTTGCTGTCTTGTTGGAAGTTGGCGAGCTCGGACTGCGAGAGATCGTAAGCGTCGATAGAGTCAAGCACGGCTTCGAACGCCCCCGTCCGGTCCGTGTTATTGCTAAACTCGTTTACTGGTACGCCATTAAAGAAATGTTCGCTCGTATCTTTGAGATGAAGCGTGTCCGTGTCTTGGTTATCGTCCACATACTCGTAAATCGCGTTACTAGTATAAACTTTGACGAAATCGCGTTTGTGTCCATTCCCGTAACTAATAGAGTAATAGTTAATAGCCATCAAAGAACGTTGCTCGTAACTGTCATCGTAAATAACAAACGTCTGCTCTGGATCCATACGATAGAGCTTGACCCAAACTGACCCGTCTTCGTCTCGGTACGCGTTCAGAAGCTCGTAAGCACGGCCATAGATCGCGAGATCTGTTTTGATCGCGACGTTGTGGTCCTTTTCGTTGTTTTGCTTGCTGAACTGGTCAATCTGTTTTTGGATCTCCGCGTTTTCGTTCTTATACTCGACCGGGTTTCCCAGCATATAGCCTTGTTCGAAGATTGCAATATACTTGGCCCAGTCGCTCGCGATTCGATTATCAGCGCTATATGGATCGCTTTTCGCTTCTCGGTACTTGATATTATTATCAGCGAGATAATAGCGCTTGAGCTCTTTCAAGCGGTCCAATTGCTCGGATCTGTGCGTCCCGATATAATTCTTTAGACGCTCGATCCATTTCTGACCCTCGTATTCGATCGTTTCGAAGTCTTCGGCCGTCATGATGAATTGACGATTCGCGTTCTCATCGAACCGTCGCCCTTTTAAGAATTTCAATTTCTTTCATTCCTTCCTAGAAATAGTATTGCGCGCTTGTCATACGCTCTTTAACTGTGCTACTTGTATCGTAGACGTGCTGTGAATAGATCGCATACCGTACCGCGTCCAGTACGTCGTCATGCTCTTTGACGGGCTCGCCTGTGCGTTCGTTCCAGACGTATTGATATATTTCATCTTTGAACTTGCTCACTTTGTTAGAAACGACAAAAAAGCGACCAGCTTTCATCAGCTTGGCCACTTCTTCAATCCCAGATAATACCGACTTATAGGCATTGAAGCACTTGAGCCGTTCACGGTTGAACCGTCCGACGTGCTCGGGACGCGCCGAATCTGCCCAGAAGAATATATCCCCGTATCGCGCTTTGATATCCTTTGCGATATCCACCCAGAAGTCTATCTCTTTGTACTGGTGCACGTGTTCTTCCAAGATGTACACATCGCCCGCCTCAGTTTGGCCCACGACCACAATCGAGCCCCAGTGCTCATAACCCCAGTCGACCCCCGCATACACTTTTGCGAAATGATCGGGCGTTTTGTGAATGTACATATCTTCTCTGAAATCACGATAGACAGCACCTTCACCGATAACCCAACGGCCATATATACCGCGCTCGGTAAACATACCGGAAGGCGTTGTCGCGATCAAGTTATCTACGTACCGTTGATTTAAGAACGTGTTATCAAAGATTGTAAAATGATTCGCGATGATCTTCTCATCGTCCGCCTTGTCGATATAATCAACTTTTAACCAGTGCTTCGGGTGATCCGGGTTTGTGTCGCATATAATACGCGCGCCGTACCCTGAGCAACGCTTGAGAATTTCGTCGAAAACCTCTTTATTTGCGAGTGTGGCCTCGTTTACATAGGCCCCGAAGGCTGTCATACCACGAATAGCTTTTAGGCCCGCTATCGAGCCCGTAAAGGTCGTTACAACGTACACGCCGAAAAGCGTAAAATTGCCATGACGGTCAAACTGGAATTCGTGACCGTAAGCGTCTGTGATCTCGCGTAATATGTTTGTTTGAAGTGTCCCAGACGATACCGCCCCCAGTATGTACATAGGTGTTTGAACTCCGACTTTTTCAGCATTTTTCTTGACGCGTTTCAACTCCATCAAAAAAAGATCATTGTCGAGCTTTGTTTTTCCAGCCCGTACCGCTCCATGGTTTATCATCATGTACCAGTCACGAGAGATAGAGCGACGCAAGATCCCGATCTGTTTTTCTGTGTACAGTCGATCAAGTGCCATCTTGTATCACCCCTTCCAGCTTCTCGAAGTAATCGGCCATGATATCCTCGGACGCCATACCGCCTTCGAGCGCCTGTTCTCGTTTCTTGTTCTCGAGCTGTTGGGCCTTGATCCGTTCCTTTTGCTCTTTCTGGTCGAGCTTGTCTTTCGTTCCTTCGTTGCCGTTCATCTTGGCTAGAAGCTCGATTGCTCGCATATCGCCTTTAAGAGCCTTTTGCAAAAGTACCGTCGCGACTGCTGTCTGGTTTGTCGCGCTCAAGCCTTTCTCTTCGAGCATTTCTTTTAGTTGCGGACTGAAAACGTCCATTTCCAAAATCTGATTGACTTTCTTTTTTAGGTCCGCTTTTTCCCTTCGAGCCTTTCCGGAGGCGATACCAGCTTTTCGGGCATTCCGTCGGCGTTCTTCGGGCGTTCGTTGCTCGTTTGGTATTAAGTTGTCAATCCCGGCCATCGCCTCCCCTCCTTACTGTTTAATTTTGTTAGATCGAGAATTTCTCACCGTTCTTTTTCTTTTACAAAAAATAGCCTCCCCAGAAAGGAATAGGGGGAGACTGTAAAAGAAAAGTAAGTATAGAAATTACTGGCAAGGGGAAGAACTAAAGAACCCCACCAAAAGCGGACGGGCGGAATCGAACCGCCGAAACGAAGTTTTTTGAAAAAATATAAGGAGATACCCAAAAATGGGAAAAGTTTTTTATGAAAGTAAAAACGTGCTGTACTGTTGGCTTGTCCTGTCGTCCGCAATGAAGATCGTCGTTTCCTTCAATCTTCCGATAATACAATTTTATCACCTTTTTTTGAACACTTTTCCCAAATTTAAGCCCTTTTTAGAAAAATAGTTGTATATTTTATTTCCAGTCCCTCGAAAAATGGTTTAATGATATTTCGATAGACCGAATTCTTTGACATAAAGAGCTCGAGCGCCACGCCTTCGACGTTTTTCGATCGTGTGACATAGAGCGCCTTAATCGCCTCCCAAGTCGAGGGAGCACACTCGCTTGTGTATTCCTCGACAGCTTCTGCGAGCATATAGAGCCGGATCAATTCTGGATCATTTTCTTTGAGAATAACGTTTTTAAGTGCCTCTGGCGTGTTAGACGCTGACTTGCTCTTAATGAACCAGTTTTCATCAAAATTCTGGTAAGGAAAAGTGATCTCTTCGATCCGCTCCTTGATCTCTTTATCGAACGGATAGCGCCGAAGCGCGTCTATAAGATAGCCGTATCTAGTTTCAATTCGCAAGCGTCCCTCCTTTCTAGCCACTAGTGGGCTTTACATTTCTTTATCGTAAATATCGAATACGCCTCTTTTCTGACTATTCCGAAATTCGAGCGCTTCTTCTTTAGTCTGAAATTCAAACTCTTCGAATGTTGTCGAATGATTGCAATCCCAACGCGTCAGCTTGTTATATTTTCTCACGATATAGACTTTCACATTATCCCCCTACGCCGTTTTGATCGGCAATTTCTTGTAATTCTTGGGCCATACGTGAGTTATAATCGTTATTCAATTTATTTATAATCACGTCTTGCATTGTGTTTTTTTCTTTGATCTTCTCGAGCTCGTCTTTTTGCGTCCGGATTGTCTTTTGTAGCTCGCCATTGCTTATCTCAAGTATCCGTACTCGCGTATTCAGATTGACGCATACAGTGATTAGGACAAGAAGAATAAACGCAAAATTCGCACGTATTATCTTATCATTATTCGTCATCTTCTTGTCCTTCTTTCCACATATAGAAGCCAATCACCGCGAGGCCTCCGAGCCACGCAATAGACAAGAGCCCGAATATAACAGTTAATAGGTCCATTAATCCACCTCGTCGTTATCTATTTTTTCTCTTCTAAAGATGAACTTTCCATCACTGAATGTTACGCTCGAATCATTTGATTTTATGATAGAAGCGTCGATATAACCGCCCTTTAAAACTTGTTTTTCAATAATTCTTCTTTTCCTGCTATACGGATATCTATTTGGTCTCATTCTGCTACCTCCAACAATTCTGGATCTTCGTAAATGTTGCCAATGACTTTGAATTTTAAAAAAGTTGAATCTAATAAATCATATAAAGGGATTTCTGGCACTTTAAACTCTCTATTGATTTCTTCTGTGACAAACATTGCTTTTTCTTGACTATAAGATACAACTTCAAGCCAACTGTGTTTATCTGTAACTTCGAGGATATCCCCCTCAAAGATTTCCTTACCATTCTTATCATACAAGCCTATTGATTGACTTACTGTGTCTGGTCTTACTGGATCCCACGAACCAATAGTTATATACTGTTCGTTTGATTCGATAACTTGATTGATAATAAACGATTCTTTTTCATCTTCAATCAAATAACCATATTTCCATTTTTCTTCATCATTTGGCTCAACGGATATTCCTCTATACTTTGGAATCATTCTTCCACCTCCTCAACTTCAAACAGTGGGCTATTGACAACTTCCCCAAACCCAGCATCTTCCAACTCTTTGCGGGTGTGTGCGACTTCCGTGTAGCTGTAATCAGTATCATTTCCCAAATACCAACTGCCCCTAATTTTATCGAATTTTAAAATCGTAAAATCTTTATCCATGTTTTTTATCTTCACAAGATAACGTTTCTCTTTCTCGATATGGTAACCATTCACCCACGCTTCTGCGAAAATATCTACGTTTTCTAATTCTAGCCAATCATCAACCGTACCTCTTGGTGCTTCGTTGATCGCACCAGCGATGTTATACCCGTCTTCTTTTGCTTGCACGATCCAGTCAGCAATAAAACATGGGATCATTACTTTCTGTGGTTCATCTAACTGCTTAAAGTCTTCTATAATTCCGTTGATCGTCACGATTGGAAAAGCATAAAGCTTTTCAAAAAGATCCTCGTACTTTTCAATTAATTCCTGCTTTTTCATTCTTCCACCTCCTCAACTTCAAACAGTGGGCTGTTAAACACGTTACCGAAGCCCCCTTTTTGCAGATTTTCTAACGTGTGATACAAGCGGACACCGTCTAGTCTTTTCTTATTGCCAAAATACCAGTATTTTTGTACGCTGTTCCATTTCAGGTACTCCCAGCCGTCACCAATATTTTTTACTGTTACAATATACCGCTTCACTTTCTCAATATGATAGCCATTGACCCAAGCGTCAGCAAAGATATTTTGCCGATTTTTTTCATCTTCACAAAACCACAAATTCACTTCTTCGGGTCCATTTTCTAGCGCGAAATGTAAAGTCTTGTTTTGGCCTCTCACGCAAGAGATCCAGTTCGCCACCGGCCGGGGGAGCGTGACTTTTTCTTTTGCTTCGTCTAATTGTTTTAAATCTTTCAAAACTTCAGACGTATCGACCCTTCTGAAACAGTCATGGTTCAAATACTCGTATTTCTCAATTAATTCTTCTTTTCTCATTCCTTCACCTCTTCCACTTCTACGAGTGGGCTTTCTAGAAGCCACCCGATACCTTTTAGATTTAGCTCGTCAATCGTAAACGATTGCTTGAATTTTAGCTTGTATCGTCTATCGTCCTCGAGCTCGATCATGTATGTTTTAGTTGTTTTATTAAATCGCTTCGAGTTGCATAATAGGCTCCGTAACGACTCGACCTTTCGTCCAGTCTGGTACGCGATCTCTTCCATGGTACCGAAGGCGATCAGCGTATCGTCTTTGTAATAAGCAAAGGTCCGGACTTTCATTGGTGAGCCCAATAGCCCCACATCATCAATCCCGAAATAATCGCATATAGCCTCGATTCCTGTCCGATCAGGTACGCGATCGCCTCTTAACCAATAATCGATTGTATTATAGGACCAGCCCAGCTTTCTTGATAGCTGGGTTTTAGTGACTCCCTTTTCGTCCATCAAGCACCTAAGGTTCTTTCTTAACTCCTCGCGCTGCTTTGGACTATATTTCACGTATTCCATTATTCGGCCTTCTTCCCCATTCAAAGATTTGCACGTCGTATTTTTTGCCATCGACCGTAATCAATTCACTAGCTCCACGCACATCTTCTCTGCCTTCGATTTGTTTTATGAGTTTGACGCAAGTTTCACCAAGAAATAATTGACTTTCTATTTCGTCGTATCTCTTATTTTCCATCACCCCAATAACTTCATAGTACGTTTTCTCTTTCATTGTGCCATTCCTTCCGCTTGCTTTTCTAACCATTCAAACAAGAGCCCGAATTGCTTGACGACTAATTCGTCGTCATGGTACTTTTTGCAGATTTCAGCGATCGCGTCCACGGTCCAGAACCAATAACGCTCGGAACCGAATCCCAAAGTCTGGGCCACTTGGTTATTTCGTGCCATGAAGTCCGGGAGCTCGGCGCTAAAGAAATGTATATAATTCATCGTTCCATTCCTCCACTTTGACATAGATCCCCACGACCTCAGACCAAAACTTCTCAGCGATCTCGCTTGCGACCTGTGCGTCGTCTTTCCAAAAGCCCAGCTTCGTCATGCAATCCTTGAATAACTTCTGAAGGTTATCCGTATCTGGTTTGGTTGTCTTGTACTGCCCAGACCGGACTCCCTTTATCATCGGGAAGCACCATTTGACAGTGAGCCGGATCGGTCCTTTCAATTTGTCTGGTGGTACATGACGCGCAAGTAAACTTTCAAATTTTGCTCGAGCATTTTTCAGCTCCTCTGGCTCGTAGAAAATCGGCTTACCATTTCTGACATTTACTTTTTTCTGTTGGTGCGTCGTTGTTGGAATTTTTTCCATCGGCAAAAAGAACTCAATCATTTTTCGCCACCTCGTTTTTATACTTTTTTTCTTTTGCATTTTCTTTTTACTTACCACGCTCTCGCGCTAAGTCCAAGTTAGGGGACAGGGTTACAGGGTTACAGGGGGCGGGAGCAAAGCCCCCCTGTTCCTGTTCCTGTTCCCCTTGGACCTCAGGGACATTTTCCTAAATTTCTCCCTCCAAAGGAGGAGAAATTGTGTCCCTCGTTTTGTCCCTGAGTTTCTCGGGTTTGTCCCTGACGGCTCAAACACGCATGGTTGAGCGATTTCTTAGGGACATTCTCGGGTTTGTCCTTGTCCCTACGGACACTCTAGGGACACAGGGACATTCTCGGGTTTGTCCCTCAGGGACAGGGACATTCCCGAAGTTGTCCCTCGGGTTTGTCCCTCGGGTTTGTCCTTGTCCCTAATTTGTCCCTGAGTCATATTTCGGTAAAATTTGATTATTTTTAATCTCAAAATCACCATTATTTTTTACCCATCGGCGAATGGTTTTTTCGCTTACCGGCTTATCTTTGGTTGAAAAATGCTCTACCACGTCGTTTAATTCAACGGGATTTATTCCGTCGAATAATATCTCCATAGCCGTTGTGAATTTTTCGTCAGCGGACTTTTTCTTCTTATCATTAGCCTTTTTACTGTCTAAATTGTTTTTCCAATTAGGAGTAGTGTCCTCGAGTTGGATATCTGCCAAAACCCCCGAATCGTCCAAGAAATGGACTGGGTAGCTAAACCACATATTGATAGGCTTGAATTTGGCAAACTCTCGAAGCGTTCCTTCCACGCGCCACGCTGTCGAAATTTCGATCGCTCGGCGGGCTTCCTCAATCTTATCTGTCCACGGCTTACGGTCGAGTACGTTTGGAATCGCTCTTTCGAAGTGTGTCCGCATGTTTGCTGGGCTTTGGAGATCGTCAAGGCTGACTTCCTCTTGATAATATCCAAGGTTGCACGTTTGCAAGGCCTCTTTATAGATTCGTGTCGCCGTGTGGTTGATTCGTTGTGCGTATAGCTCCTCTGTGACGTCAAGCTCCACTAAGTCTATAAGCGCGTCTGGATCTCGAGCGAATACGCCCGAACCACTGGCCCGGTCCATCGATTTTTTGCCCCCTTGAGCACCTTTTGAGTGGTGGTGGCAATAGATCACCGAGCAGCCGAGCTCTGTTGCTACTTTGTCGAACTGATTTGTAAAGTGTGCCATCTGGTCCGCGTTGTTTTCGTCACCCGTCAATACTTTATAGATCGGGTCGATAATCACCGCTATATAATTCTTTTTGAGCGATCTTCGGATCAATTTTGGCGCGAGCTTGTCCATTGGTACAGTCTTACCGCGCAAGTTCCAAATATCGATATTTTGTAAATTGTTCGGTTGAAGCCCCATTGCTTCATATACATCGCGGAATCTATGGAGACATGACGCGCGATCCAACTCGAGATTGACATATAAGACCTTGCCTTGTGTACAGTTCCATTCAAGCCATTTCTTGCCCTCTGCGATCGCGATTGACATTTCGATTAGACTGAAAGATTTTCCAGCTTTTGACGGGCCGGCGATCAGCATTTTGTGCCCTTGGCGAAGGACGCCTTCAATCAACTCGGGCGCTAGCTCTGGGAGATTGTCCCAGCTATCCCCAAGGCCTTCCGGATCCGGTAGATCGTCATTTAAGTCCTCAATATACTGGTACCATTCTTCCCAGTTGACTTTTCCGATATTGGTATCAACGAGGAATTGTTTCTGGCCGTTTCGTTCGAATCCCGGCATACGGGACAATCGCGACGGGTTGCGGTTTTGTGTATCGACTGATATTCCGTTCTTTTGGCATATCTTATATAAATAGTCAACGCGCTTTCTGTACTCTTCATAGTTGCCCGCGTCCACTTTCACGATAGCGTGTAAGGACTTGTTCCCACTATAGACAAGGGCCACGATTGGAAGCTCTAGTTCCTTATAGATCGCGTTTTGTTTCTCAACGCTCATGCTGTCCGATTCAACGAGCGCGTACCGATAGTCAGTCACGTTCTCGTTTTTGGCTCCCTTGCCATCGAGCGGATTGAAACGAATCCACGCGCCTGCTTCCTTGTGGTAGTCCCCGAGGACCGCTCCGATATCGCCGTTACATTTGGATAGTTGCTCGATCAGTTGCCCGGCTGTCCGGTCATAGGCTCCCTTGGTCGGAAGCCATTTCTCTATTTCGCCCGTTTCGTCGTTTACTTTTGGATAGCTTTCCGTGACGTATCCGACATTCTCAGACGATTCAAACAAGGCCTCGAGGTATTTGATAATCTCTTGTACTGGGTTCCAGTTTGTAGGCTCATGAATCTCTTTTCCCTCGATCCAGTTCTTATCAATGACACGATAGTCCCGATCAATGGTATCGTTCCAGTCGAGTTCGTGAGCGCCCTCGCTGTCGGTTGAGTACGGATTCACCCAGCCGTGATCTTTCGCGAGTTGGACAATCGTCCCTCCTGTCACGATCGAGCCCGCTTCCTCGTTGAAGGTGTCCCACTTTTTGAAACATTCAAATTTTCGGTATCGGGCCGGATCTCGTAAGGACCAATTGTCCCAATCGGAGGCTGTGTATCCTTCGTGCTTCAAGGCCATTCCGACGTTGATCCAATCTTGATAAGACAGAATCGAGGGGTCTATATGGTCTAAAAGTGGTAGTAGGTCAAATTCTCGTTCCATTAGTCCCCTCTATTCCTTTTTTTAGTTTTCTTTCTTTGCTGCAATTCCAAACGCTCCGAGGCTCAAACCTAAAAGTCCGAGGAGGCTGATCGCGATTCCGAATTCTGATCCCGTATTAGGAAGTGTAGCCGGTGCGCTGTACGCTTCGACTGTTTCTTCGGATTCGTTTCGCGTGTTTTGCGCGTGATTTTCCACGCGATTATTGATTCTCACTTCTTCGACTTTTGGTGTTTCTTTTGGCGCTGGTGTGTTTGGCTTGTCTTGTTTTGGTTGTGGTTTTGGTTCGTCGCGTTTTGGTTCTGGAATATCGATCACTAGTTCTGGTTTATCCAATACTGGCGCGTCTGGAGGTGTCACTCCGCCTTTCCATTCCGGCTTGTCAAGCTGCGGAGCGTCAAACGGTACTGTCCCACCCTTCCACTCTGGTTTTTCCAAAATCGGAGCGGGAGGCATAAGCGGGATATCTTTTAAATCGATAGAAGGCTTGTCATAGACCGGCGCTTCATTCGGGATCTCAAAGACTGGCTTATTTTCCCCAGACGCGTCCCCCTTGCCTCCGACAAGTTGGGCATAGCTATACGAAGTAGCTCCGTCAGTTTCGGCCTTTAGCTCAATTTTATTCGTTGGATTTGTGCTGTCTTTGACCGCGTTTGTTAATTTAGTCTTGTAATACAAGTAGACCATTTTGTCCAAGCGGTCCATAGTGATATTGAAGCCGTGGTCACTCTTGCTGATTGATTTAACGAGGTCCATCGCTGATCCCTTTTCAATCCAAGGATTCAAACTCTCGATATTCTTGATTTCAAAGTAGTTATCAACTAACTTTTGATTTTCGCTCATTGTGTCGATCAATTTGACGTAATTCAAGACTTTTCGCGCATAGTTGACGCGTACAGTCCAATTAATAACAGTTGGGTCATTTTCATCTTGTGAACCCCACTTAGAAAGAAGTTCATCTTTTCCAATCACTTGCTCTTTTCCGATTTGAGCCGTTACGACTGTGCCGTTAAAGTTCGCGGTTACTGGTTTGCCACTCTCGACTTTATCGGTCCATTTTGCGTCGAGCTTGAGGCTCATTTGTTTATTTAACGGGTGATTCTTGAAATAGTCGTTGAATACAGTCGTCACTGTCCCGGCCGTGCTGTCTGCGGTTGCTTGACCGACAACGGCATTTTCTGGATTGTGCACATCGAAGGTAAAGCTAGTTTGAAAAGCTACTTCTTCCGGGAGCGTGAACGTCACTTTGTCCCCTTCGTTGATCGTGAGATCGTCGGGGAAGTGTACGTTCTTATATTCCACGCTAAAGGGTTGATACTTCCCTGTGCCGTTTGATTGATCGACAACGACTTCCGGATTTTTGACTTCAATCACATTCCCGCTCTTTTCAAAAGTTGTTGGAAGTCCTTCTCGTTCGTTATTCTTAGCTTCAGCGCTTCCTGTTCCCGCGTCATTGCTAGAATTTGCTGGTTGATCTGCTTCCGTTGCTGGAATAGCTGATTCAGTTCCGCTTGTTTCTCCGCTTTGGTTTGTTGCAATTGTTGCAGTCTCTGGCGTGATTCCTCGATCAGACTCATCGGCATTTACTCCCTTAATCCCAAGTGTAGCTGTTGCAATAGTAGCGACTGTTAAAAGTGTTAATTTGTTAGTTTTCATTGTGTTTCTCCTTATTATTTAATTTGGTACATATTCGCTTGCTCTGATTCCGGACGGGATTCTCCACCCGTTCGCGGCGATTCGGTCAATCATATTTCTAGCGCTCTCAAAGTTCCACATTCCGACGTTGCGGAAGCCTCGACTTTCGAGGAAGCGAATCTGCTTCGGTGTTGAAAGTCCTTCGTTCCTGCGCTTGTTCAAACGGTCAAGCAAGAGATTTGCTTTCCCAGCGTTCCCCACCTCATCGGTAAAGATACCGTACTTTTCGAGGACCTTGAGTTGTTTTTCAGACGGCGGGGCCATCTCCCAGCCAAAATTCGGAACATAGCTCGAAAGATCTTCCGCATGAATAGACATTTCAAATTGAAGCGGATCGACGAGCTTTCTCTTGCGTTTTCTCATTTCCGCAAGTTGTTTCGCAAGGGCTTCTTCACGTTCTGCGACGACATCTTCCGCGCTTTTGGCTTCCATAGCCTCGAGATCGAGCACGACGCCCGTTTCCTCTTCCATGTTTTCGACCATCTTCTTTGTGACTTCCGGGCTCTCACATATCAAGTGAGCCGGGCGACAAAGCTCATGGCGCTCCGTGTGCCATAAGAAATCGAAAAGAAGAAGTTCTTCTTTTCCGGGGAAGAGACGCGTCCCACGCCCCACCATTTGAGAATAGAGCGCTCGGACTTTTGTCGGACGTAACACGACCACGCAATCAACTGAGGGGCAATCCCAGCCTTCCGTGAGTAGCATAGAGTTACATAGGACGTTATATCGTCCCTTCTCAAAGTCCTCGAGCACTTCGGCCCGATCTTTCGATTCGCCGTTTACTTCGGCTGCTTTAAACCCTCGTTCGTTTAAGATATCGCGAAATTTTTGGCTTGTTTTCACAAGTGGAAGAAAGACGACTGTTTTCCGATCCTTACAATACTTGGCCATTTCGTCCGCAATCTGTACGAGATACGGATCGAGTGCCGTTCCGACATCACTTGCTTTAAAGTCTCCCGCGGACATCGAAACGCTTGACAAGTCGAGATCGAGCGGAATCGTTAAGGCTTTAATTTTGGAAAGGTAGCCTTCTTTAATAGCCTGTACGAGTGAATACTCATAGGCTAAACTATCAAAGTACGATCCGAGGTTCTTCATATCTCCACGGTCTGGCGTGGCCGTCACTCCCAAAACTTCCGCGTCTTTGAAATAACCCAGCACTTTTTGATATCCGTCGGATATAGCGTGGTGTGCCTCATCGACGACAATCGTATCAAACCAGTTTGGCGGGAATTGACTCAAACGTTTCTCGCGTTGCATGGTTTGGACAGATCCCACGACCACCCGATACCAAGAGCCTATTGACGTACTTTCGGCCTTTTCTAGTGCTGTACCGAGGCCCGTCGCGGTTTTTAATTTGTCGCTTGCTTGATCCAATAGCTCGGATCTGTGAGCGAGTACGAGGACGCGTTTCCCTTCTCGGACTTGATCTTCAATGATCTTTGAAAAGACGACCGTTTTCCCCGTCCCAGTCGGAAGGACGAGAAGGGTTCGTTTTCGCCCTTCTGCCCACTCCTTCTGAACAGCTTCCCGTGCCTCTTGTTGATAGGGTCTTAACTCCATACTTTAGAACCTCCTATATTAGAACGGCCCTCCTGTGAAGCCTCCCTGTGCTGGTTGTTGCGGTTGTTGGTATTGTGGCGCTGGTTGTTGGTACGCTGGGGCTTGTTGTCCCGGTTGCGCGTTCAATACTTTTGTATAGTCCACGTCTTCGGCGTAAATCATGCTTTTTACGTCATTGTACTTGTTTCCGTTGTACTCGTAAGATCCAACCTTACATACTCCGACTTTTCCGATGATCGCGTTCCAATCCATACGAAGCGGTTCGCCTTTCCGTTTTTGTCCGATAGCTCCGAAGAACGCGGAGAGCATACCTTCGGTTGAACTGTGTAAGAATAAGTTGTGCTTGAGCTCTGTTTCTCCTTCGTTTGCTACGATAGTAAGGTGTACTGTCGCTTTAGGACAAGCTGGTAGCTTACCGGGATTTTGAGGGTTTGGCGTATGACGTCCGCGATCGTAACTCTTAACCGTGAACCAGTATAGACCGTCTGGTAGAAAGACGAATTCTGAATCCTTTTGGAGCGTGTCGTTCCAGTCAAGTTCGCGTTCAAAGTTATTGTTAAATTGTTGTTGTGTCATGATAATTTTCTCCTTTAAGCTAAAATAGTAATTTTTTCGTTGCTAGCAAGTTCATTTTTTAAATAATTTGCGATGCTTTCGACGGCTTCTAATTTCCATTTACCACCATCTGCTTCAAAAAGCGCGAGGTTCGCCGATTTGTTGATTCGGAAGACGAATTGACTAGCAGGTTGCTCTACTTCATTGAAAGTACGATATGGACGCAAGGTCACTGGATTTGGAGTCTTAGCTTGCGCTAGACTTGCTACACCATCGCGAACTGTCGCCATTTGACTGATGCCATTGTCCTGTACTTCTGCACCTTTTTCGATTTTTAAATGGCTAGCAAAATCCAAAATCAAATTGCGATCTGCGTCATTGATGAACATAGACTGAAGCATAATATTGAATTCTTCCTGGTCGCGCCAATTGCTGAATGGAATAGCTGGGACAGATGCTCTTACAGATACAATCTGAGGACGTTTGCCATTTTCAAAATCAACTTGATC
>OGYX01000546.1_pt1 | contig 29327 bp, 20 predicted proteins | sample 1576601 | NCBI WGS metagenome assembly OGYX01 (sample SAMEA3541561, study PRJEB24748) | human gut metagenome | biome: human gut; feature: human-associated habitat; material: faeces | place: China | collected 2012 | reverse complement strand
ATTTCCGGATGGTCATGCTGGTACTGAATGAGTCGTTCAATGTCTTCCTGCGGCATTACTCTTGACGGTCGCACGCACCGAAAGCTTGGGCGCAGGGCGGACCGAGACCTGGCGCAGACGGTCACTGAGCATGACCTCACCCAGCTCGGACAGGGCGGACAGACCCTCGGTCAGCAGACAGAACAAGCGGGCGTCATCGCGCTCCTCAAACGCCAGACCGCCCTTGTAGAAATCGAAGTACAGGGCCGCTGTATCCATAACGCGAAACTCCGCCACCTCGTCGCGGGGTGGCACACCGGGGCGCTGCTCTTCGAAGGGGCTGCCCGGAGCGCCCAGGCTAAAGAGATCCGCCGACCAATCGCCGTAGGTAACCGTAATTTTGCAGGTCACGAGCCCATCGTCGACACCGATCGCCATAGCAAAGCTCGGCTCGGGTGCCACGGTATCGAGCGCGGCGGGCGCGGTGAGGTCGGTGTAGTCGCGCAAAATGGGCAGCGCCATACGGCAGAACTCACCCACCTGCTCGGCGGCAATATGGGCGGGCGTGCGGCACGGCAGCAAGCGCGACAAAAAAGGTGCGGCATGCTGAGCAAATGCAGCGTCGGTACGGCGCGCGCGGCGCGTGTCAACCAAGTAGGCGGCATCGCCCGACGCAAAGCAGTACATATCGGCGGGCAGGCGCAGGTCATAGCTACCACCAGCCGCCGGCGCGATTTTGGCGGCAAGCAGCGGTGGGCGCTTAGCGGATGCCTCGTCCTCCCCTTGCGGAGACAGCTCAACCGCCACGTCGTAGGTGCGATGCGTCGTCATCCCCCGCGACCAGGCGGGCTCAAAGGAGATGGTCTGGCCGCGCAGCAGGTCCAGCACATATACGATGCTATGCTCGGACAGCGGCAACTGACGCTCGGCAACAAAACCGCTGCGGGCAAAGTCGTACGACGCCGAACGCGAGCTTGTGATGTCATCGAGATAGGCAACTGTCGTCGCAACAAGGTTGAGCAGCTTTGCCGATGTTTCGTCAAAGGCCTCAGGTGAATGGACAAACGTGAGCTTCTTGCCATAGGAGAACGTGCCGCCGCGCACGTAGGCATCGGCCATGCCGTCGATGTCCTTGACCACGTAGGAGACCGATCCACAGCGAATGCGGAACTCGAGCGCCCAGCTAAAGCGGTCAGCGAACAGCGGATTGTAGTACGGCACCAACGAGGGCTCCAACGCCGCTTTGGGGGCGTCGGGATCAACGGCACCGGCTAGTTTGCGGCGCATGCTCGCCAGCTCATCCATGCGCGCGTCCGAAAGATCGGAAAGCGCCGCCACAAGGCTCGGGCTCGTGGGGACGGGCGCCGGGAAGGGAAAGTTGGGGTTGACGGCCGGCGCGGCGGACGCGGCGCGCGCGGGCTGTTTCGGCTGCGCCGTAAACGTGCGAACCGGCGTGCGCAGTCCCTCAACAGGCTCAATGCCGCTGGTGTCCAGGTACGCCAGCGCTGTGGCGATGGCGTGCTTGCACATACCGGGATAGCGGTATGCGGCGGGGCAGTCGCAGTCGTAGTCGATCACCTCGTGCTCGTCCATGTCGAGCGCCACGTGCGTCTTGTACAGGTCACCGCGCGAGCCGCGCACCGTGCCCTCGACCGTCACGTTTTTGGAGAAGCGCGAGCCGCTGTCCTCAATCGACAGCACGGCGCCGTTGAGCATGAGCGAGCGGCCCTTCATAAAGGTGCCGCTCAACGCCGCCTCTTTGCGAAGCGCCTGCACAAACGTCCCCTGCGCCATCACTTCCTCCAATCTCACCCGGGGTAGCTTAGATCACCGTCACGCGGCCCTGGTTACCCACAATGGCCTTGGCCTCGGCCAGCAGCGGAATCGAACGCGCGTTGACCTTGGCAGGTACCTCGGCACGCAGCACGCGCCCGTCCACCTGCTCGATAAAGATCTCCACGCGGTCGCCGCCCGGGTTAGCGGTGAGCACCGTGGCCAGGCGCGCCATATTGCCCTGGCTAAAGCGGCTGTTGGGCACCATGACCTCAAACACCTTGGGCTTGTTGTTCTCCTCGTTGAGCTCGAGCGGCACGATCTCCTGCGCGATGATCTGGTCGCCGCGGTCCGAGCGCTCGAGCTTGCCCTTAATGCGCACAAAGGCATCGGACAGCTGCGCGCCGGTCTCGGGATCGACCTCGCCGTACAGGTACCCCTCGGCCTCCTTGTAGGTCTTGGGGAACACGACGACGGTGGCCTCGCCTTCCATGTCCTCGAGCTGCACGATGCCCATGGGGTCACCGTTTTTGGTCACGCGCTTGGACACGCTCGAGACCATGCCGGCCCACCACAGCGCCTTGCCCTCGGGAATTTCCTGGTTGATGGTGCCGCCCGTAGGATTCTGAACTTCGTAGCCGGTGTCGATCTGCGAGAACGAGAAGTCACGCGCCTTGGCTAGTGCATACTCAAACGGGCGCAGCGGGTGGTCCGAGACATAGATGCCCAGAACCTCCTTCTCCTGACTCAACTTAAGGTGGCGGTCCCATTCCTGGCCATCCGGATCGGGCACGCTCACCTCAAAGCCCGAGCCCTCAACGTCGCCAAACATATCGAAGAACGACGTCTGGCCGCTCGCGCGATCCTTCTGGCGCTTTACCGCGGCATCGATGATGTTCTCGGGGTTGTTCTTGTCCACAAAGTGCATCATCTGGCGACGCGGATACCCCGTGGAGTCGAAGGCGCCTGCCTTGATGAGCGATTCGATCACGCGGCGGTTGGCCTGGCTCGAGTCCACGCGCTCGACAAAATCGTGCAGCGTCTTAAACGGACCGCCCGCCTCGCGCTCGGCGATAATCGCCTGCGCCACGCCGGTGCCCACGCCGCGGATGCCGGCCAGACCAAAGCGCACGCCCTCCTTGGTAGCCGTGAACTCGGTACCGGACTCATTGACATCTGGCGAAAGCACGGGGATGCCGTCGTGACGGCACGCCGAGACGTAATGAACGATCTTGTCGGTCTTGCCCGTGTAGGACGTCAGAACGGCCGCCATGTACTCGTGCGGATAGTGCGCCTTGAGCCACGCCGTCTGCATAACCAGGATGGCGTAGCCGGCGGAGTGCGACTTGTTAAAGGCGTAAGATGCGAACTCGAGAACATCGTCCCAAATCTTCTGGGCGACCTCGCGCGTGTAGTTGTTCTTGATAGCGCCGTTCATCCAGTGGTCGTAGGTGGTCTCGTCCGAGCCATCCTCCCAGTGCAGCACCGTCGACGTGAGCAGCTTGATCTTTTTCTTAGCCACGGGTTTACGGATACGCGAGTCCGATTCGCCCTTGGAGAAGCCGCACATCTCGACGGAGATGAGCATAACCTGCTCCTGGTAGACCATGGTGCCGTAGGTTTCGCCCAGGATGTCGTCCAGGCGGTCGTCGTAGGAAACCGCCGGTTCCTTGCCGTTCATACGGTTGATGTAGGACGAGACCATGCCGGCGCCCAGCGGGCCCGGGCGGTACAGAGCGATCAATGCCACGACGTGCTTGTACTCGGTGGGCTTCATGTTCTTGATCGTGGCCGTCATGCCGGCGGACTCGACCTGGAAGACGCCGGCGGTGTGGCCGGAACCCATGAGCTTAAAGATCTCGGGGTCGTCAAAGGGAATCTCTTCCTCTTTGATGTCGATGCCGAAGTTCTTCTTGATGTTTGCCTTTGCCTTGGAGATAACAGTCAGCGTGCGCAGGCCCAAGAAGTCCATCTTGAGCAGGCCCATGTCGGCAACGGTATGGCCCTCGTACTGGGTAATCTCGACGCCGCCCTTGGTGTCGAGCTTGGTGGGCACGTGCTCGTTGACGGGGTCGCGGCAGATCAGAACGGCGCACGCGTGCACGCCCTCGCCACGGGTGAGGCCCTCGATTGAGAGCGCCGTGTCGATGATGCGGCGGGCGTCGTCGTCCTTTTTATATGCCTCGGCAAAATCGGGGTTAAACAGGTCCTCTTTGCCGGGTTGCTTTTCGAGCACCTGCTTGAGCTTGACCTTGGGGTCGCTCGAGACCATCTTGGACAGACGCTGGCCCATGTAGACCGGGTAGTCCAGGACGCGAGCGGCGTCGTTGATGGCCTGCTTGGCCTTAATGGTCGAGTAGGTGATGACGTGGGTGACCTTCTCGGGGCCGTAGAGCTGGCGAACGTGCTCCACGACCTCGAGGCGCCGCTCATCGTCGAAGTCCATATCGATATCGGGCATCTCGGTACGCTGCGGGGACAGGAACCTCTCGAACATCAGGCCGTTCTCGAGCGGGTCGAACGCGGTGATGTTCATAGCGTAGGCGACGATAGCGCCAGCGGCCGAACCACGGCCGGGGCCGACGCCGATGCCGTTGTCCTTGGCCCATTGCACGTACTCGGCGACGATGAGGAAGTAGGCGGCAAAGCCCTTGTCGCAAATGACCTTGTATTCGTACTCAAAGCGCTCTTTGATGTTGACGCCACCGATCTCGCGCGTGGCCCAGTCGTCGCCATAGTGCTGGCGCAGACCCTTCTCGCACTCGCGGCGGAACTGGCTCTCGTGCGTCTCGCCGGGGTCGAGCAACGGGAAGCGCGGCAGGATGATGGAGTCCCAGTCCAGCTCGACGTAGCACTTGTCGGCGATCTCGAGCGTGTTGTCGCAGGCCTCGGGGCAATACGGGAACATCGCCCGCATCTCCTCCTCGGTCTTCATGTAAAACTCCGAGCCAGTCATGCGCATGCGGTTGGGGTCGTCGACTTTGGCGTTCATGCCAATGCACATGATGACGTCCTGCACGGGCGCGTCCTCGCGGCGCAGGTAGTGGAAGTCGTTGGTGGCGATAACCTTGACGCCCACCTGTTTGGCGATGTCAATGAGCGTGCGGTCCATCTGCTCATCGGTCAGGCCGTTGTCGGTGGTGATGCCGTGTTCCTGGATCTCGATATAAAAATCGCCGGGCTCGAAGGTGTCACGGAAGGTCTCGGCCCACTTGATGGCGCCCTCCATGTCACCACGGTCGATGTATTTGGGGATGATGCCGGCGATGCAGGCGCTCGTGCAGATCATGCCCTTGGCGTGGCGGCGCAGGTTGTCGAGCGTCACGCGCGGCTTGTAGTAAAAGCCCTGCACGGCGGCCTCGGAGACCGTCTGCATCAGGTTGACGTAGCCCTCCTGGTCCTTGGCCAGAAGGATCATGTGGTAGAGCTCGGGCTTATGGTCGCGAGCAAGGGTCTCGTCCGGCGTAAAGTAGACCTCGCAGCCAAAGATGGGCTTGATGACCAGAGGCGGCTTGAGCTCGTCGATGTTGCCCTTCTCGTCCCACATGGCCATGTCCTTCACATACTGGGCATGCTCGCGCGGGTTTGCCTCGGGATCGGGCTCCACCAGCTCGTCGCGGCGGTCCTTTTCCAAGAAGGCCTTGTCGTGGCTCCAGGTTTTGTACTCGGGCGTGTTGTGGTTGACGGCGTCGCAGGCCAGCGCCAGATCGGGCACGCCATACATGTAGCCGTGGTCGGTAATGGCCACGGCGGGCATGCCAAGCTCAACGGCACGGTTGACCATATCTTGGATACGGGTTGCGCCGTCGAGCATGGAGAAAACAGTGTGATTGTGCAGATGGACGAATGCCATGTGATGCGCTCCGATGCGGGTTCGTGTTCTGACTGAACGATTTTACCCCACGGCACGGACAGCACCCGAACCTAGCCAAACCAACACGGGTAGTCAATTTGGGACCTTCAAAAAGGGGAATGAGGGCATCCAGATATATCGAGTATTACTGGAACCCCGGCGATGCGCGGAATGATTTGTGACGAATAGTCATGTCCATCAAGAAGGCTCGACGCTTCGGATAGCTCGTCAATCGATATATCAATTCTTGGAGACCTGTATTCCAACCATTTTTAATGAAACAACGGCGGTAATTGCTATCGCGATTGCACCAATAATACCGAGCGCTATCTGAATGGGATATAACCCCAACACATGTCCAAATATGGAGAAAAACACTGCAGAAAAGAGAGCCCTTACCAGAGACGCGACGGAAAGGATCGTCGCGCGGAGATCGTCCGCTATCGCGTCTTGGATTAAGTTTTCCGAAGTGATGTACACCACTTCTGGGAGAAAACAAAGCACCATGCTAAGGCCAAACAAACACAGCGGATTTGAAGCGAACCACGGAAGAATCATGAAAAGGCCAGCCTCGATTAGCATCGAGCCGAGCATGGTATTTCTTTTCCCGAAACGCAATGAGAATAAATCTGCTGCAATGTAGGCCGTCGCATTTACTGCATAGGATGCACCGAAAAAGATTCCTATTATGGAGACGGGAGCATCAAATGCGTCGAATACCAACTGATTCAAGTTGTAATAACTCCCATAGAATCCATCGAGCATGCTTGTGCCGATTAGAAGAAGCAATACCGCAAAAGCGGATTCTCCAACACGCCAGGTTTCGCGTCTGAACATCTTGGCCGCGTCAAACCTTCCCTTTTCAGAGCTTTCAGAACGGGTCGTTTCCGTCCTCTCAATGGGATACAGAAGGAAAAGCTGCAGGAGATAGAAAACGGAGACACATACGTAGAGGGCGCTCCAAGATACTTGGGCAATGAAAGATCCGAGCACAATCGCCATTCCCGTAGCGATTGATTGCGCGGCAAGCAGCCGTGGGTTGATGGTGAGGAAACGCTCTCCTTGACCGGCATTCCGGGCAATTTCATATAAAAGTGCTTGTTCGGATCCCGATTGAAGGGAGTAGGCGAGTGCCTCAACAAGGGAAAGCACGACAAGAAAGGGGCCTGAGAGCAACAGCATGCCAGCCGTATGGAAGAAAAGCAGCAGCACGCCCACTTGAATCGAAAACTTCTTTCCAAAGAAATCGCCTATCAGCCCTGTTGGCAGCTCGAGGACGACCGTTGCAATGTTAAACAGGGCTTGATAAAGCGCGATTTCCGTGACAGACATTCCTTTCTCCGCAAGGAAAAGTAGAAACACTCCCCGATTTAAAACAAATCCCGCGAGAACGAAAAAGGCGGAATAGATGTGCAGTTGCGTAGCGGCATTCTTATTCATTTGGCACTTCCATCAACTAATTTTGTCGGGCCGCTCGCTACTGACTCGAAGCCTGAAGTGTTCACGGTTTCCGATGAAGAGTCACCTTACCTTTTGCGGTATGGGCGCTTCTCGTACTTATAGCCGTTGAGCTTGTTGCGGCTGGGACGCTTGCCCGTGGCGTTCTCGATATCCTGCATGATGGACCCCGCCAGAGCGTCAAAAAGCTCCTCCGGCGTCACCTTAAGCGTTTTGGTGAGCTGCATGATGGCTCCTTATTCGTTTGAACCGTTCGAGCCATTGTACCGCCCCAGGCTCTCCCATGCGTTGCGGTGAAATGCGGACTGTTTGGCGGCTTTTTTGGCCAAAACAGTCCGTATTCCACCGCAAGTTATTGAGGGCTAGAGGCTGTAGGTGACCACCTGAGGCTCGCACGGGTTGGCGGGGTCGACTTGCTCCACGCGGACGAACTTGACGGTCACGGCCTCAAAGCCCGCCTTGTGCAGAACATCAGCGTAAACGCGCGCCTGCAGGGCGTGCTTCTCCTGCAGCTGTTCCGGCGTCTCGTCCGGTGTGCCGCCCGTCTTGTAGTCGATGACCAGCGCGCGTGACGAATCCGCCGGGTTCGTCGCCAAAGCATCGATGGCGCCCTCGGCATATGCAGCGTAGCGAGCGATGTCCTCATCCTCGCAGCCCAGCGAAAAGAACGGCACCTCGGCGCGAACGCACGGCCAGGCAAGCAGCTCGGCACGGACCGCCGACTTGAGCCAGCGATCCAGGGCAACGTCGAAGCGTTCGCGCTGTTCCGGCGTCAGGCGCCACAGGCGAGCCAGGGCGTCGGCACGCTCGGCGGGCAGCGCATCGGCACCCATCTCGATCAGCCACTGGCAGGCGGCATGGAACGCCGAGCCCAGCGCCATGGGGTTGCCGGCGGGCTCAACGGCGGCCACGCCTGCATCCGTCATCTCGGAACCATCCGACTCCGCATCATCGCCAGCCTCGTCCATGGGCACATGCGCCTCGGCGGCTCGGTCCTCGGACTCGGCATGCAGCGCCGCGGCAATTGACGAGTAGCTGTACGAATCGCGCGCCGGATACGGGCAGGTGCCCATGCGCACGCCCACCGCCTGGGGATACACGAGCTCAAACGCATCGGGCTCGGGGTCGGCTGGACCGGGAACAGCGGCGTGGGCATCCGCACCGGCACCCTCCGGCTCCGCATCGCCGCGGACAAGCCTGCCCTCGACATCCAGCGAAGCGTTGACCTCAAACGACTGCTCGCCAAAAGCAAAGTCAGCCAGCGAGATGAGCTCGTAGTCGCCCGGCTGGGAGTTGTCGAACACCAAACGGTCGGCATCGAGCTGCGGCATGTCCAGGCCGTCCGTCGGCAGAATACGACGCAGCACGTCGTAGGTCAGATCGGTCTCGACATCGAAGGTCGGCGCGCACAGCTTGCCGCGGCTCACGCCGGCATCCATCGCCAGAATGACCAGCTCGCGCGCTCGCGTCATGGCGACATAAAGCAGACGAGCCCGCTCCTCGAGCGAAAGCTGCAGGTCGTCGTTGCGCAAGTGAGCAAATGCCTCGGCGGGAGAACCCGTCGCGCAGACATCCTCCATGAGCTCTGGCGGCAGCCACAGCGACGTGCCCTTGCCCTTAAACGCGTGCTCAAACTGCTTTTTGACGTCATCGCCCTTTACGAACGTGCCGTCCGCGAGTTTAACGCCGTCGAAGCGTGCAGGCAGTGCCACGACCTGCGCTCCGCCCTCGACGCGACCCATCTGTGCCGCACCGGACGATTTGCGCACGCCAAAGCACTCCGCAACCGCCACGACCGGATACTCCAGGCCCTTGGACGCATGCACGGTCATGATGCGTACCGCGCCGTCACCCTCCTCGTTGAGCGCGCCCGGGGCTTCCTTGCCCGCCAGGAAGCGGTCAAAGGCCAGCGCAATGGAGCGCGGCGAGTTACCGAACTCGGCCTCGGCCTCAACCACAGCATCGAGCGCCTTGAGCACGTTGGCGGCAATGGCCTTGCCCTCGGGACCACGCTGTGCCAGACGCACAAACCAGCCCGAAGCGTTGACCACGTCGCGCGCGATCGCCGCGAACGAATCGCGGCCCACACGACGAAGCGCATAGCATAGCACCTCGCGGGCGCGCGTCACGAGCGGCAGGCTCTGCAAGCCCGGCACATCGGAATCGCTCATGATGCCCGCGTCGATGTTGCGGCGCGAGGTCTCCCCCGTCTGGTCGTCCAGCTTGGTCGCCAGCGCCAGGAACTCCTGGGCGCCGAGCGCAAACATCGGCGAGGCCAGCAGCGGCATAAGGCCCTGCGCCGTATCGGCCGGATTGGCGAGCGCGCAGACTAGGGCGCGCACCGTCTGCACCTCGGCTGCCTGGGCAAAGACCGAGCCACCCGCGATCACGCAGTCGAGTCCTTGGTCGCGGAAAGCCTGGGCATAGACGTCGGCGTTGGTCATGCGGCCCAGCAGCAGCACCATGCCGCCCTGGGGCTGACCGGCATCGGCAAGCGCGCGGAACCGCTCTGCGATCGCGCGGGCCTTGGCCTGTGTGCGCTCCTGCGTACTGCCGCCGGCAACAAAGAGGGCCTGACGACGCGAGGCGTCTGCCACCAGCGTGTCCTTGCGGCCGTCGCTCGCCTCAAGATCCAAAAAGCCCTGCATCAGGCCGCCGTCGTCGCCGTCGAAGACGCGAGCCACATAGCGTAGCACCTCGTCGTGGCTGCGGAAGTTGCGCACGAGCTTAACGAGCTCGCCAGCAGGGGCGTCGGCCGCGGCAGTCGCCTCGGGCGCGGCAGACGAGCCCACCTTGCGCTCCTGGCGACGGAACACCTCGACCTCCGCCCCGCGGAAGCGGTAGATCGACTGCTGTGCATCGCCTACGGTACACAACGCGCGCTCCCCCGCACCCGTCAGGTAACGGATCAGGTCGACCTGCATCTGATCGGTATCCTGGAACTCATCGATCATGACCATCTTAAAGCGACCCTCGTATGCCGCTCGGATGGCCGGGTAATCGCGCAGGGCCTCGTAGGCCATGCGCAGCAGATCGTTGTTGTCGAGGGCAGACTGGCCGGCCTTGAGCGCGCGGTACTCAGCCTCTACAGCACGGGCAAGCCCCACCAGTGCCTCGAGCGCGGGACCGCCGCAGGCCAGCACGATATTGATAAACGCATCGGCGGCCTCTGCCTTGAGTAGCTCCACCTGCTCCTTAGGGAATGCCTTGCTCGCGCGCGGCATGGTGCACGACATCATGAGTCGCGCCGCATCGGCCATGGTCTTGCCGCTCGCCTCGAACGCGTCGATGGCATCGAGCGCCGTCTGCGCTTTTTCGGTCGCGGCCTTGCTTGCGCCCAACGCCGATCGATAGGCATCGGCAAGGGCCGAGGTGTCGGCCTGGCCGCGCGCCACGCGCACGTCGTCCATACCGCCCGGCAGCTGGCTCGAGAGCTCCAGCAGGTCGCGCACCAGACCCTTGATGGTCGTGCCGGCGCCAAAGGGACCGCCCTCGCCCGCCATGGGATACCAGGCGTAGAGGGCCTTGAGCGATGCCGCGAGCTCGGGGGCGGCATCGGGCGCCGTCGCGCGGGCCAGTACATGCTCAACAGCCTGATCCATAAGCTCATCGGTATCGGTAAGCACCGTGAACTCGGGATCGATGCCCAGCTCCAACGCATGCGCGCGCAGGATGCGCGAACACATACCGTGAATGGTCGAGATCCAAGCGTCGTCGACGGTCAGGGCCTCCTCGTCCATACCCTCTTCGATAAGCGCGCGACGCACGCGGTCGCGAATCTCGGCCGCGGCATCTTTGGTAAAGGTAATGGCGAGCACCTGGTCCAGATGCTCAACGAACGGACCGGATTCGGGAGAGAGCGCGTAGACGATGCGGCGCGTGAGGGTAAAGGTCTTGCCCGAACCGGCGCCCGCCGAGACAAACAGCGGACGGTCGAGCGTCTTGACAATCTGCAGCTGTTGCGGCATCAAGGTCGAAAGATCCATGGTCTACACGTCCCTCCTTACAAACGTTCCTTCGTGGTTATACGAGCAGCGCGCATGCGCGGCCTGAGCCGACGTCGGGCCGACGGCGGCAACGTTGCCTGCCTCGAGCTCGCGCAGGCGCTCGGCGATGCCGGCCTCCACGCGATCGAGCAGGGCGTCGAAGTCCATGCTGCCACCCTCGCCGGGAAAGCCCTTCTTAAGCCCCGGGATGCGGCCGTCACCACGCTCTTCCTCAAGCAACTCGGCGCTCGCCGCACCGCGCAGCGCGGGCTTGCCACCCTTGGTCGAAAAATAGAGCGCCGCGCGGGTATCTAGGCCCAGCGCCCGGCGCATGGCCTGCGCATAGATAAGCGTCTGGGTATGGGGCGGTAGCCACCGCGGGTCGTCGATGGCGGCCTCACCCGATTCCTCGTCGCGCACCGTAGGGTCGGCGAGCTTAAACTCCTCAACGCCCGTGCGGTGCTTGTAGTCAATCACCACGGCGCGGTTCTCGGCATCCACGTCCACGCGATCGATGCGCCCGCCAAGCGGCCAACCGGCATACTCAACCTTGAGCTCGTTGAAGGCGAACTCCAGGTAGCGTGGGGCAAAGGGGGCAAGTGCATCGGACTCGTAGGCAAGCACGCCCTCCAGCTGCGGCAAGATCTCGGCCACCTGGCGCTCCTCCACCGCAGAGAGCGGCACCAGCGGGCCCTCCGTGCCTCGCTTGCCGGCGTGCTCGGCCAACGTCTCGTCAAAGACCTCGCGTAGCAGCTCCTGAGCGCGCGGCAGATTCTCGGGCGTCACGCGCTCCATGCCCTCCTGGGGCAGGCGGGCATGCAGGTGCTCCAGCACATCGTGGACAAAGTTGCCCTTCTCCATATTTCCAAAGCCCGCGTCGATGGACTGGGGCTTCACACGATACGACACGAACCAGCACAGCGGGCACGTCGAGTACGCCTCAATCTGCGAGGCGGACGTCAGACGCGGCACAAGCGGCGCGTTCTCGCCCTCGCCATCGCGGCGACGCAGGACCAAATACGGCACGGCCTCGGCACTCAGATGCTGAGGAGCTTCACAGGTCACGCGCTCGCGCTTGAGACATTCGCCTGCCGCGGGATCGAAGCCCCTTACGATATCACCCTCGCCCACGCACGTGGGTTTGACAGCGCCAGAGGCCTCGGCATGTGCACGCAGCTCGGTCCATACGGCTGCCGGGTAGCACTCGCGTGCCTGACGATCGTGGGTCACACGGGCGAGCGTAACCGGACCACGCGACGCTTGTATCGCGTGGCCAAAGCGCACGCGCAGCAAAGCCGCGGGCTCAAGCGTCACGCCCTCGCGACCAAGGCTCGCCGTCAGCGTGGCCAGCGGCCCCTCCTCGTGTGAGAGCGGATAGCTGTCCAGATCGACATCGGCAAACAGCACGGCATCGTAGCTGCCGGGGCGCAGGGCCGCCGCATCGGCAAGCGAAGCAAAGCGAACCTGGGCGCGTGGCGCACGGTCAACCTCGTAGGTCTCGTAATCGTAGGCGGCGCTACGCTTGTCCACCTTGGTTCGAATGTCATCGAGCACGGGCACGGTCGCGGCCTGCGACACGTCGAGCGCACGGGCGCCATTCATAAGGATGTCGATGACGTGGCGCAGCAGGGCCACCTCCGCCTGGCGACGGGCCTGACCGTCGAGACCGCCAAGTGCGCGATCGGGCAGTGCCTCGGCAACGGCAAGCGTGGCCTTGAGCGCCGTCACGGGTTTGTCGCGCCACAGCGCCTGGAACACGTCCGAGATCACGCACGGCACGCTCTTAAACCAGTTCTCGTCGCTCGTCGCTTTACGCGCGCCCCTCACCTGGCCCTGCACGCTCTGCAGCAGGCTCTTGACGCCCGCAGTGGTCTTGCTGCGCGACAGTCGCATATTCTTGTCGAACGTGCGCGCGCTGGCGGCGTCGGCACCCGAAAGCGGGCTGTAAATCCAGTCGGTAAGCTCCGGAGCGGGCCACCACTCAGTCTTAGAAGCTGCCCCTTCGTCGGCGGCCTTCATACGCTCGATCAGGTTGGCGAGCGCCGTGAACTGCCTGCCCGCAATGGATTGGGAAAACGCCGTGAACTCGGCCGTCTCGGCAGCAACGTGGCGCGCCGCCAAACGAGCGGCAAGCTCGCCGAACAGCTGGGGTGCCCGGGCGGACACCACGAGTACGCGCACGGGATCGACGGGTGCGGAGGCGGCATCGTTGACCTTGGACTCCTTGCGCGCTTTCACCATCTTATCGATGACGTCCGCATAGACACGGGCACGGGCATGGGGCCCGGCGACTTCCACAAAGGCAGGACGTACGACGGACTTTGGAGCAATCGCGGGAGCGCCGGCATCCTCGTCCAGCGGCGCGATCTCAAACAGCACACCGCGGACATCAAATGCCGCGGCAAGCTCCTCGCGCATCGCCGCTTGCTCGCGGGCAAGCAGCACGACAACCTCTCCCCCGTTGTTTGCCACGGCGGACAGCAGCTCGAGCAGGCTATACGTAAATGACGTGACGCCGCGCGCGCAAACGGCGCGGGCGCACCCCGGCAGGTTGTCGGCCAAAGCGCCGGCCATAATGTCAGCCGCCTCGCAGGGCTCGACCATATCTCGACGGTCCAAACCGCGCGCATAGGCGCACAAAAGTTCAAACACGCGAGCCTCGGCGTCGCTTCTGGGCTTGGGCTTGCAAACGTTGTCGCAGCAACGCTCGGCACCTGTCCCTGCCACACCCGGCAGCACATCGCGAGCCATACGCGCGAGCATACGCACCGTGCCCTGGCTGCGCGAAAGCGGCTGCAGGTCGGCGTCGTCGAGACGCGCTACCATGTCCGAAAACAGCATCTGGCGCTGCAGGTTGTCGACGAAACCGCGCCCGTCGCCCAAAAGCTCCCAAAGCGAGCGAAGCCACGATGTAGGCGTCTTGTAGTCAATACCCAGCGAAACGCCGGCTTCCGCCGCATCATGACGGCACAGGTCGAGCTCGGCAAACGTTGGCGCCAGCAGCACGGCACGCCCGTGGCGGGCAACCAGGTCGGCGAGCAGCGCCGCCTCGGCATCGCTCAAATCCGCGCCGGCGTTGGTGGTATAGATTCGAACAGGCATGGTCCTCCACTCAAACCGTTCGCAATAATCAATACTTCCATCCTACCCGCCCACGCGGACAGATTTGCCCCACGCCAACAGATTTCCTCCGTCCCCAAGGGATCAAAAAACCGCCCCCGAAGGGACGGTTCTGCGCAATTCGTTTGTTGCCGCTGGCCTACTCGCCATCCTCCAGCTTGATGAGGATCTTGCGATAGCCGCCGTACTCGCCGTTGAGTGCCTTGGACACGCGGCTCACCGTAGTGGACGAAGCGCCGGTGCGGGCCTGAACCTCAACATAAGGCTCGCCCTCATCCAGATAACGCGCAACCTGCAGACGCTGCGATAGATCGCAGATCTCGCGCGGCGTGCAGATATCGGTCAAAAACGCTTGGATATCCTTCTCGTCATCCAAAAGACTAAATGCGTGGACCAGCTGCTTGACATCAGGCTTGTCAAACATGTTCTCGATATTCATCGATCACCGCCAAACCCGCCAAAAGGCATCGAAGTTGATACTGACATCGGGCATCGTTCGCCCGTTCTATGCAATAGGGCAACGCGTGTGGCTTTTGCCCGTAGCAGTTTAGCACACCACCAAACTAAAGCGACAAAACTCTCTGCCAGCGGCGCATTTTCTAGGACGAACGCCGTTTTGAAACCGAATGCGCACGTAAGCTCCACGAATATCTGAGACAATGGGCGGCCGAACAAGGCGGCACACCCGAGCGGCCGTCCAAGCTGCCGCAGCAAACCGCTTCACGCGACACCGACGCACCCTGCGCAAGAAAGGATTCACACCATGCGCTTTATGCTTAACTGGCTCTTTACCTCGATCGCCATCGCGATTGCCACGTTCCTCGTTCCCGGCATCCAGCCCTTCGGTTTTGCCGAGGCCTGGGTCTGTTTCGCCTTCGTGGGACTGTTCCTGAACATCGTCGATTCGCTCGTCAAGCCGTTCCTGACGGTCATCTCGCTGCCGCTCACGATCATTACGCTGGGTATTTTTCAGCTCGTAGTCAACAGCTTTATGCTCGAGCTGGCCAGCTATCTGTCGGTCAATCTGCTGGGCGCGGGTATCTCCATCGCCAGCTTTGGATCGGCCTTTATGGGCAGCATCCTGGTGTCCATCATGCGCAGCATCCTCGACAGCATCGCCGAGGGCTAAAACGGCCATTCCGGCCGCGCCCGTCTCAACAGCCCAAAACGAAGGCCGCCCATCGCAAAAATGGGCGGCCTTCTTATTTGCCAAGTCTCAAAGGGCGAGAGAATCTGCCATTTCCACCCCGTCCCCAAATGGCAGGTGGGCTAGATCACGTAGTCGTAGCCTTCGTTGGGAGCGACAAGTTGATCAAGCGTCACACCGTCGAGGTAGTCGTTGATGAGCTTGTCCAGGTTCTTCCACACGTCGAGCGTGGGGCACTCGTCAGAGCGCGAACAACCCTTGCAGTCGCCATCCAGGCAGGCGACCGGCGCCAGGCTGCCCTCGGTCAGGCGCAAGATCTCGCCCACCGTGTACTGCTCGGGCGGGCGCGTGAGCACATAGCCGCCGCCCTTGCCGCGCATGCCCGAGAGCATGTTGGCGCGCACGAGCGTAGCCAGAATATTCTCGAGGTACTTCTCCGAAATCCCCTGGCGCGCCGCGATCTCTTTGAGCGGGATGCGACCGGCCGCCTGATGCTCGGCCAGGTCGACCATAACGCGCAGGGCATATCTGCCCTTTGTGGAAACCAACATATATAGTGCTGCCTTTCGGTCTTTTAGTCCGTTGAAATTCTAGCCGAAAAATTGGCTTTGAAAATACCCGTTCCGGTCAAGATGGTTAATCAACTTGCAATAATCTCCTATTTCCTATTGCATTACTAGGCTTTGGTGTCTACTATGCTTCCCAACAGCTAAACGAACAACCTATAAGGTTTATGGGTTTAGCTGCTAGACACACCGTAAAACCACACGGTATCCAGTCATTTGAACACTTTGGAGGTTCATCATGAGCAAGGTTTACACGTCCATCGATCAGCTTATCGGCCACACCCCGCTCCTGGAGCTCACCCACTTTGAGGCCGATGAGGACCTCAAGGCCCGCGTGCTCGTCAAGCTGGAATACTTCAACCCCGCCGGATCCGTTAAAGACCGCGTCGCCAAGAACATGATTGACGAGGCCGAGAAGGCAGGCAAGCTCGTGCGTGGCGGCGACTACACCATCATCGAGCCCACGAGCGGCAACACCGGCGTCGGCATCGCCTCGGTGGCGGCCGCCCGCGGCTACAAGGTGATCATCACCATGCCCGAGACCATGTCCGTCGAGCGCCGCAAGCTGATGCAGGCATACGGTGCGCAGCTCGTGCTCACCGACGGCTCCAAAGGCATGAAGGGCGCTATCGCCAAGGCCGAAGAGTTGCAGAAGGAGACCCCCAACAGCATCATCGCCGGCCAGTTTGTGAACCCCGCGAACCCGGCCATTCACAAGGCCACGACCGGCCCCGAGATCTGGGACGACACCGACGGCAAGGTCGACATCTTCGTCGCCGGCGTCGGCACCGGCGGCACCGTGACCGGCGTGGGCGAGTTCCTCAAGGAGCAAAACCCCGAGATTCAGGTCGTCGCCGTCGAGCCCGCCACCTCCCCGGTGCTCTCTAAGGGCCAGGCCGGCCCGCACAAGATCCAGGGTATCGGTGCCGGCTTTGTGCCCGACGTCCTCGACACCCAGGTCTACGACGAGATCATCCCCGTCGAGAACGACGACGCCTTTGCCACCGGCCGCGCCGTGGGCCACAAGGAGGGCGTGCTCGTGGGCATTTCGTCCGGCGCCGCCGTGTGGGCCGCACTGCAGCTGGCCAAGCGCCCCGAGAACAAGGGCAAGACCATCGTGGCGCTGCTCGCCGACACCGGCGAGCGCTACCTGTCCACGGCACTCTTCCAGGACTAGAGCTCTCGTTCTTAGAACGAGTCCAAGGCACGCCGGTCTCCCCTCTCTTCTGGCAGCCTGAGCTCATCCCAACAGGGTGTCCCACAGGACGCCCGAACTTGCTACAATGTCTGCGGCGCGGAACCAGCCTCCCGCGCCGCTTTTCTTTTTTGGCCACATGCCACCAAGGAGAACCTCCCCATGCACAACAAGCGCGTGCTCGTCGCCATGAGCGGCGGCGTCGATTCCAGCGTGACCGCGTATCTGCTCAAAAGTCAGGGTTACGAATGTGTCGGTGCCACCATGCGCCTCACCTGCCCCGCGCCCGATCCCACCACGGGCATGAGTAAGGTCGACCGCGACATCGCCGATGCAAAGGCCGTCGCCGAGCGCCTGGGGATACCCCATCACGTGCTCGACTTGCAGCAAACCTTCGACCGCAACGTTGTCGAGCGTTTTATGAACGCCTACCAGGAGGGGCTGACGCCCAATCCGTGCATCATCTGCAACCGCCATATTAAGTTTGGCGCGTTGCTGGATGCGGCGCTGGATATGGGCTGCGACTACATCGCCACAGGCCACTATGCCAAAACGAGCCAGGCGCCCGACGGCACCTGGCAGCTGCATCGCGGCGAGGACCCCAAAAAGGACCAGAGTTACTTTTTGTATTCGCTCACGCAGGAGCGCCTGGCGCACACGATCTTTCCGCTGGCAGGCCTAGACAAAGAGCGCGACGTGCGCCGCATAGCCGCCGAGCAGGGCTTTACCAACGCCCAGAAGGCCGAAAGCGAGGACATCTGCTTTATTCCAGACGGTGACTACGCGGGCTATATCGAGCGCCGTTGCGAACATCCCGCTGCACCGGGCGACATTGTGTGGCGCGACGGCAGCGTGGTCGGGCGCCACAACGGCGCGCTGCGCTACACCATCGGCCAGCGCAAGGGCCTGGGCGTCGCGATGGCGCATCCCGTGTACGTAACGGGTGTCGACGCCGTCAACAACACCGTACATCTGGGCGAGGCAGAGGACCTGACGGCCACGGCGCTCACGGCCAACGACTGGATCTGGAGCGCCCCTGCCGACCGCATGGAGGCCGAGCTGGATGCCGGCGGCATCCGCGTGGGCGCCAAGTACCGCTACCGACAGAAAGACCAGGCAGCGATCCTTACGTGCGACGAAGACGGGCAAATGTTGCTGACCTTTGACGAGCCGCAGCGCGCCATCGCCCCCGGCCAGGCTGTCGTTATATACCGCGGCGACATCGTCCTGGGCGGCGGCACCGTGACCGGCGCACTTAAGTAGCCGCGGGTTTATCGCTGCACGTGTCGAAGTACCTCAACAGCGGCACCAACCTCGATTATGCGACGCTCGAGGCCGCGGCGGATGGCCTCGAGTCGACCCTCCGCCGTGGCCCATTCGCTCTGCGAAAGAATCTCGATCGCCTCATCAACAAATCCGTTGAGCCGCGATGAATCGAACCAATCGAGCAAATCCGCAAGCGCCAGCTGGACGGAAGGGTCGGGCCCAAACGGCTTAGCGGAAAACCCAAACTCCCCAGCTGCGAGCACGGCAGTTGGCACGTTGTACCACAGACAGTTGCCGCTATCGAACAGCGGAGCAGGTTTTATCTCCAGGGTGTCGACATTGCGGATGATGCCGAAGTTTCGCCAATGGCGGTCGCTGTTGGCCAAAAGGGCATCGCAGACAATCATCTGCGACATAGACCTTCTCACAGCGGCCTCATCGGCACCATGCTTGCCAAGGCAGCGACAGTATCGATCGTATGTCGAGTTTCCCCGCTGGCCACCAAGTGCGCCCTTAACGTAAACAGCCGGAACGTATTCCTCGCGGCCGTCAAGAAAATCCTCGCACAGGCACGCAGGGCCATCGAACATCCGCTCAACCGTATAAGGAACAAACTCGCCCTCCGACAGCAAGCGACGATGCAGAGCCGTTGCAACCGCCTCGTTAAAGGGCCGTTGGTCGTCCATGCCGCATCCCTTGACCAGAACGCGAACACCGTTGCGAATCATCCACGATTTAGGGAGCTCGCCCTCGGACGTGTTATCAGGATTTTTAAGACCGATGCCTTCCAGCCAACCCGAACGCTCTTCGGGTGCCGATCGCTCAAATTCGTTCTCAAAGTAATTGATGTTTTGCCATTTGAGTTCGGCGCAATCGGCCGGCCGCAGCCAATAGCAATCCGAAAGCGATAGGCCCAAGCACTGAACCGGAACCTCGATGCCACTGGCAATTCCCAGTTCACGATAGCGCGAGACGAGTCCGGGGCGGACGTCAGGCACCGACCGATGGCTCCACCACACGTTGAGCTCCCGTTTATTCACCGTAGGAGAAGAACTCGAGCACGTGCCAAACGGCATCCTCTGCGCATCGAGCACCTCGGCGATTTCGAAGGGAAACTCACGTGTCGGATCAAATGAGACATGCGCGACCTCATGGTCGGCCGACATCAGCGTAAACTTGCGCCCCACATCGGCCGCAGGACGGCGTCCACGTTTGCGGACCTTTTGATAAGCGAGCGCAGAATCATACTCAACCATCTTCCGTCCGCCCACAATATCGCACGCGAGCGTTCCCGATGCGGCAAGTTGCGATATGCGGGCTTTCGTAACGCCCAACAGGCGGGCGGCATCACCCATAGATAAGTACTCAGATGTATTCATATGTCGCATCACCTCGTTAAGTAATTTACGCGTTTAGTTAACATATTACATACATCATAATACTAAACGACCTAAGGCGAAAAAAGGCCCGAGAAATCGGGCCTTAGCGATTGGTCAGCCGAGTCGCAAACTACTTCCCTAGCGCTGAACGTAGGCGCGGACGAGCTCGTAGGTGTTGCGCACACCGTCGATGTGGCTGCGCTCGTAGTTGTGGCTCGCATACACGCCTGGGCCGATCAGGCCATGGCGAATGTCATAGCCGGCCGAAAGCGTGGCCTCGACGTCGGAACCGTAATGCGGGTACACGTCGATGGCGTAATCGAGCTCCAGCTCGCGCGCAATATTGGACAGTGTGGTCACCAGATCGTAGTTGTAGGGGCCGCCCGAATCCTTGGCGCAAATCGACACCATGCGCTCGGTGCAGCCCAAGTCGTCGCCCACGCAGCCCATGTCAACGCTGATCATCTCGCGCGTGTCGGCCGGCACAAAGGCACCGCCGTGGCCAACCTCCTCGTACACGGTAAAGAGCAGCGACACCTTGCGCGAAAGCGTCACCTCGCCGCCAGCAACGGCGCGGGCCAGGCCCAGCAGAATCGACGCCGACAGCTTGTCATCCAGGAAGCGGCTCTTGATGTAGCCGCTCTCCGTCACCGTGGTACGCGGATCCATAGCGATGATGTCGCCGGTCTGAATACCCAGCTCGAGCACATCGTCCTTGCTGTCAACGTTCTCGTCGAGCAGGATTTCCATGTTCTTCTCGATGGTCTTGACCGGCTCATCGGCCACATGCGCCGAAGGCTCGGTATTGAGGACCACGCCCGTGTAGACATTGCCATCGCGCGTGTAAACGGTGCAGTTCTCGCCATCGGCCGTAGACCACTGGTGCCCGCCGAGCGTCGTGGGGCGCAGGCGACCATTGTCCTTAATGGAGCGTACCATGGCGCCCAGGGTATCGACATGGCTCGCCAACACGAGCGGCTCACCCTCACCACCAAGCTCAACAAGCACATTGCCCTTGTTAGAACGCTCGGGCCCAAAGCCCATATCGCGCAACGTTTCCATCAGATAATCAGTCGCCGCACGGGTATAGCCCGTAGGCGAGGCAATAGAAGTCAGCGTCTTAAGCTGGTCAGTAATAAAACCAAGCGTAGAATCCATTTGGGACACCATCCACAACTCCAAAGTCAACATCCCGTAATCAGTAAAAGCCCCAACAACGATACCATCACGCACAAATATTTACCCAGCGAGATGACCCATCGAGCTCTTCCGAACAGCGCCCACCACGACAACGAGCCGGCGGGCCCCGCCCGTTAGCCCCAGAATCTTTCCGCAGGACAGAAGGAGGCCCCGCCGCGCGTAGTGCGCAGCGGGGCCTCCGACATGTCCGAGGACGATTCTGGGGCTAACGGGCGGGGCCCGCCGAACCAGGTTAAGCAGCCGGGCAGATCTTCTTGAAGAGCTCGATGACGTCGTCGAGCGTCGCCTCGCGCGGGTTGCCCGGGAAGCAGGCGTCAGCCATGGCGTCCTTGGCCAGGACCTCGATCTCGTCAGCCTTCATGGCCTCGCAGACGTGCGGGATGTTCACGTCGGCAGAGAGCTGCTTGACGGCGGCGATGGCGGCGTCGGCGGCCTCGTCGGTGCTCATGCCCGTGGTGTCAACGCCCATGGCGACGGCAACCTTGGCCAGACGCTCGGCGCAAACCGGCTTGTTGAACTCCATGGCGATCGGCAGCAGCATGGCGCAAGCGACGCCGTGCGGGGTGTCGTAGTGAGCGGACAGGGTGTGAGCCATGGCGTGGTCGATGCCCAGGCCAACGTTGGAGAAGCCCATGCCGGCGACATACTGGCCAAGAGCCATGCCCTCGCGGCCGGAGCCGGGCTGGCCGGACTTGGCCTCGGCGACGGAGTCGCGCAGGTTCTCGCTGATCAGCTTAATAGCCTCAAAGTGGAACATGTCGGAGAGCTCCCAAGCACCCTTGGTGGTGTAGCCCTCGATGGCGTGGGTCAGAGCGTCCATGCCGGTTGAGGCGGTCAGGCCGGCGGGCATGGAAGCCATCATGTCGGGATCGACGACGGCAACCTCGGGGGCGTCGTTGGTGTCGACGCACACGAACTTGCGAACCTTCTCGGGGTCGGTGATGACGTAGTTGATGGTCACCTCGGCAGCGGTACCGGCGGTCGTCGGCACAGCGATGGTAAACACGGCGTGGTTCTTAGTGGGAGCAACGCCCTCGAGGCTGCGGACATCGGCAAACTCGGGGTTGTTGATGATGATGCCGATAGCCTTGGCGGTGTCCATGGAGGAGCCGCCACCGATGGCCACGATAGCGTCAGCCTCGGCGGCCTTGAAGGCCTCGACGCCGTCCTTGACGTTCTGGATAGTGGGGTTGGGCTTAATCTCGGAGTAGAGGCTCCAAGCGATGCCAGCGGCGTCAAGCTCGTCGGTCACCTTAGCGGTAACGCCAAACTTGACCAGGTCGGGGTCGGAGCAAACGAAGATCTTCTTGTAGCCGCGACGCTGGAGCTCGCCGGGGATCTCCTTGATGGCGCCGGAACCATGATAAGAGATGGTGTTGAGAACGAAACGATTAGCCATTGATAGCCTCCTATCGTGTGCGGGGCACCCATTACGCACCGCGCTATGAGTCCCATCCTAACGCTTTTGAAACAAAAAACACGCGAGAACATCAAAAGTGTTAAAGCGTTTCAACATATGATGAAAAATAATGCGGCGAAGGGACAGCCCCTTTGCCGCATTCGGTTACTTTCGGCAGCCCTCTTTCCAAGCCTCGGCCGCAACCTTCCAGCGAAAACGCAAGTCGCGCTCGCGGTCGATGAACATGATGGCAAACGCGACAAACAGCAGCACGCTCGCCACGACGATGGCGTGCAGGCCCATGCGCTCAATACACCAGTTGCCCAACACGGCGCCAAACACAAAGGTAAAGATCACGCCAAAGTACAGCAGGCCGTTTTCCAAAAAGCCGCGCTTGTGGGTGATGATGTAGTCGTCCACGTTTTGCAAGGCATTACGGAGGTTGCCGATACACATGGTCGTGGCGATGCCGTGACCGTGGATCTTGCGGAAGCTCTCGACCTGCATGCCGCAGGCAAACGAGGTGAGGCAGTTGGCGAGCAGGTTGTAACCGCCGCCCGGGATAAAGCTCACGCCCAGCAAGATAACGGCTTCAAAAAACACCGTCACCTGGCGCCAGTGAATCACACTGCCAAACCGCTCGTGAACCAAGTCGGCAAGCATAATGCCCACGGCAAACGACACCACGGGGAAGAAATAGCGTCCCGCCAGCGCCCAGTTGCCCTCCGAGATGCTTACACCCACGAGCAGGATGTTGCCCGTCTGAGCGTTTGCGAAAACATGGTCGCGCCCAATGTACGAATAAACGTCCATAAAGCCACCGGCGAGCGCCAAGATGATGCCCAGCTCAATAGACTCCGATATCTGCTTGGCACGCTGCATCGTCGTGCATCCTCCTTGTTGACGACTCCCTCGTGCGTTGGCGGACATATAGCCGCCGTCCATACTGTAACCCATTGACAATATAGCGTGCGCGCGAGACGAGTTCCCCAACGCGCAGATACACAGTCTGGAAACAAACGATTGACTCAGCGACGCTCTCACTCACCAGCTCATGTACTCCACCAGTCTTTTTAGCCCCGTCCCAAAAAGACTGGTTACAATTACGTGCAGCATACAAACACCGGGAGGGATCGTGGCAAAAAAGCCTCAGCACGCTCAGAACAACCAGCGCAGTCAGCAGGGCAAACAGGGCCAGCAGCAAAAGCGCGGCGGTAAGGCGCAGGCCACGGTCGCCCGCACCAAGCATTCCCAAGGCACAGGCCACAACCGTCAAGGCGACACCCGTCCGCCCCTGGCGCCCGGGCCGCGATAAGTTCCTCCCTGTCAGCCGCGCCGACATGGATACGCGCGGCTGGGACCAGTGCGACTTTGTCTATATCTGCGGCGACGCCTACGTGGACCACCCCAGCTTTGGCATGGCCATCATCAGCCGCATCCTCGACGCGCACGGCTACAAGGTAGGAATCATCTGCCAGCCCGACTGGACCGACCCCGCCAGCATCACGGTGCTCGGCGAGCCGCGCCTGGGCTTTCTCGTCAGCGCCGGCAACATGGACTCCATGGTCAACCACTATTCGGTGACCAAGCACCGCCGCCACACCGACGCCTATACCCCTGGTGGCGAGGAGGGTCACCGCCCCAACCGCGCCGTCACGGTCTACGGCAACCTCATCCGCCAAACGTTCAAGGACGCCCCCATTATCATCGGCGGCATCGAGGCGAGCCTGCGTCGTCTGGCCCACTACGACTACTGGCAGGACAAGCTCAAGCGCTCGGTACTGCTCGACTCGGGCGCCGACATCCTCATCTACGGCATGGGCGAGCACGCGATTGTCGAGATCGCCGACGCGCTCGACGCGGGACTGCCCGTCGATCAGATCACCTACATCAACGGCACCGTCTACCGCACGGGCTCACTCGACGAGGTCTACGACTACGATCTGCTGCCCAGCTGGGACGACCTTACCGCCGACAAGCTCAACTACGCACGCAGCTTTAACGTGCAGCAGCAGAACATGGACCCCATCACCGGGCATCGCCTGGTAGAGCCCTACCCCAACAGCGTCTATGTGGTGCAGAACCCGCCGTCGGCGACGCTCACCACCGACGAGATGGACGAGGTCGCCGAGCTCCCCTACGCACGCGATTGGCATCCCGACTACGACGCGGCAGGCGGCGTGCCGGCCTTTGCAGAGATCAAGTTTTCCATTAGCTCCAACCGCGGCTGTTTTGGCGAGTGCTCGTTTTGCGCCCTCACCTTCCACCAGGGCCGCGTGCTGCAGATGCGCAGCCACGACTCGATCATGCGCGAGGCCGAGCTGCTCACGCGCGATCCCGAGTTTAAGGGCTATATCAACGACGTGGGCGGACCGACGGCAAACTTTAGCCGTCCTGCCTGCGACAAGCAGCTCAAGCACGGCGTGTGCAAGAACAAGCGCTGCCTGTGGCCGAGCGTGTGCAAGAACATGGTGGTCGACGAGAGCGGCTACACGCAGTTGTTGCGCGACCTGCGCCAGCTGCCGGGCGTCAAAAAGGTCTTCGTGCGCAGCGGCATCCGCTTTGACTACACCATGGCCGATGCCTCGGACGAGTTTTTGCGCGAGCTGCTGGAGCATCATGTCTCGGGCCAGCTGCGCGTAGCGCCCGAGCACGTGAGCGACGCGGTGCTCTCCGTGATGGGCAAGCCGAGCCGCGCCGTCTACGACGCGTTCTGCCGTAAATTTGAACGCCTGAACCGCGAATACGGACTTAAACAGTATGTGGTGCCGTACCTGATCTCGAGCCATCCCGGCTCAACGATGAAGGAAGCTGTGGACCTTGCCGAGGCCGTGCGCGACATGGGCTACATGCCCGAGCAGGTGCAGGACTTCTACCCCACCCCGTCCACTATGTCGACCTGCATGTACTACACCGGCGTGGACCCACGCACCATGCAGCCGATCTACGTGGCCCGCGACCCGCACGAGAAGGCCATGCAGCGTGCGCTCATCCAGTATCGCAAGCCCGAGAACTACAAGCTCGTGCGTGAGGCGCTGGAAAAAGCCGGCCGCCGCGATCTGATTGGCTACACCAAGCATTGCCTGATTCGCCCCGTGCCGCCGCGCCCGGGCGAGACATCTGCTGGCGGTGGGCATGGCACCGGCAAGAAAGGCGGCAAACCGCATGGCGGCGGCGCCGGCAAGGGACCCAAAGGCAGCAAGGGGCACGGCGGCATGTCGCGCGCACAGAACACTGCCGGTCGCAATCGCGCAGCCCAAGGGCGTCAGGGCGCCAACGGAGGCGGGCGTCGCAACTAGGGCAGCGGTGCGCTCGCTGCGTCCATCCCACACGCGTGGCGCAGCGAGCGCATTGCCTCAACGAGGATGACGCCGGCGATAGCGACCGTGATTATCACGTCGAGCGGTGTGTTCACAAACCAGAGCAACGTCATGAAATACGACCCGGCATTAAAGGCAAAGTGCAGCAGGATCGTGTAGCGGAGCTTTCCGGTCGTCACGAGCACCCAACCAAAGATGAGGCCGGCGGCACCCGCGTAGCAACCCTGCACCCAATTCATGTGCATAAAACCGAAGATTGCCGCCTGCAGTACAATCGCCGCTGCGATACCCCACGTGCTTGGGGCCGCCCAGGGCACCATGGCGCCGCCCTGCGCGCTCGCACGACGCCGGCGCTTCCAAAGTGGGCGGCACTGCGGATTAAACGCTCGGAGCGAAAACTCAAAAATAATGCCGCGCACCAGCAGCTCTTCACAAAATGGGGCACCGAGCACCGTAGTCAGGACGGCAAGAAGGTTGGTATCGCCCAAGCCTGTTTCCTCGACGAGCTCGCTATAGTCCGCCGCAACCTCGGGCAGCAGCGACAGCACGCCGTCGCATAGGTAGCTAATGACCGCCTGCATGGATAGGCCGATCACGACAACGTATGCGATGCGCTTCCATGCAGCATTTGCTCCCCCGCCGAGCGGGCGTTCACCTTGCCGGCGCGCCATGAAGGAGCGGGGCCACAGATAGCGCCACCACAGCAGCGCCATCAAAAACGACGCCGTCTGAGCGGCGGCCTGAAACCATTGAATATCGAGATTGTCGATCGGGAAACCCGTCAGTGCCGACACGATGTCCAGCGCGGAGAACAAAACAATGCTCAGGGCAATATCGGCAGCGACGACACCAAAACAGGCAAGCGCCCAAACCAGCGCATTGAGCATGCCAACCTCCTCAAAACCCGGCACTTGGGGACAGTCATTGTTGATGAGAATCGGGCGCAGCGCCAAAAGCCCCGTTGGGCGAAATGTCGAACGGGAAGGTGCCGCAGCGATTGAACGCGGCGATAAACATGCGGATGGCGTTGGACGGCGTGGTGCCCACGAGCTGGGTTGCCGCCGCGAAGGCCGCCTTTTCCTCGGGCAAGACCTTCGCGACAACCGGGGTCATGTGTTCTGCCATGGCGCTTCCTTTTTGAAACGACGGTAGTGCGGATAGATGCGGGCCACGCGGCTGGGCGACGGGCTGTGAAGGCAACCCGATTGGCCCGCATCTGGAGTGTGTTTCTACGACGTTGGTATTACTTAGTATTCCTAAGTATTACCCCGCAGATAGAATACCATACCCGACCCCATGGGGACGGAGAAAAAACGGATCATTTTGTTGCCGAGTAAGTATTTAGAGCGTGATGATATCCGAGATATTGAGGGCCTGAGCGTCGACGGCATCGTGCGTGGCAAGCAACAGCATGCGACCGTCGAGCAAGTCGAGCACGACCTCGGCGCATGCGTCGCGTGCAGCGGTATCTAGACCGGTAAAGGGCTCGTCCAGAATCACCGCGTCGCCTGGGCACAGCAGGGCTCGAGCGATCTCGACGCGACGGCGCTGCCCGCTCGAAAGCTCGGCCACGCGAGCATGTACATCGACCCCCGGCACCAGCAGGCGCAACAGGGCTGCAGCACTCGAGGCATCCACGCGCGCGTCGGCGCACACCAGCACGTTATCCAGGGCAGAGATGTCCTCGACCAGGCACACATCCTGAAACACCATGGAGCACGGCGCGCACTCCCCCGCCGCAAGGGCAAGGAGCGTCGACTTGCCCGCACCCGAGGCGCCCATCACACAGATACGCCCAGACGCGGGCACGTTGAGCACCAGTCCGGCGAGCGCCGGCGCCCAGGGCGCGCGATCGCCCACGGCAAGCGCAAGCTCCGCTGAAGTGCCATCGCTCGCAGCTCCCGCACGCCCACGCAATCCATGCCCATGCGCCCGCACGGCCGCGCCCCACGCCACGGGTCCCGAAACCCGCAGCAGCCACACCAGCACGCGCTCACACGCCCACGAGGCGGCAACGACCAGCATGGTCCACGCCAGCAGGTCGGCCGTCTCAATCAAAAGCTTTGCCTGATAGATGCGCTCACCCACGGTGCCCACCGCCATGCCGATAAGCTCGGCTGCCACGCCGGCCTTCCAGCTCATACCAATCACGGCACGGGCGCACGAAAGCACAAACGGCAGGACTTCGCGCCAGGTATGGGCGCAAAACAGTCGCCAGCCCCGCACGCCATGCAGGCGAAACATCTGCTCCTGTGGCTCATCCGTTTGCGTCAAACCCTCGACCAGCGAGAAATACACGCCCGGCAGTGCCATCAAAAAGACCGCTGCAATGCTCACGCGCGCCGACCCCAACCAAATGAGCAACAGGACCACCACGCAGGCAACCGGTGTCGCCTTCACAAACGACAGCGCCGGAGCCACCAGGTGCGCAAACGCCCGCGAACGTGACGAAATCCCGGCAAGCACACCACCACACACCGCGGCAAGCGCCAGCCCGCCTAGTATCCGCGCGCCCGAGCCCGCCAAAATCGCCCAGGTACCGCCATCGCACACCAGGCGCAGCAGCGCCAAGGCAACAGCACCCGGCCCCGGCAAAATCAGCGGCTGCGCCACCAGCGACGCCGCAAAGATCCACACGGCAAGCCAAAAGGCGGCGACGGCACCTACTGCCGCCACCGCCTTCATACGCTCTGTCATTTGTCGAGCAAACGCACGCACGGGCTACTCCAAGTAGTAGAAATCGTCAGCCGGAAGTTTACCACCCACGGCACTCGCGTCCGCGTCGGCCAGCACCTGCAGGTACCCACCGAGCGCCGCCTTCATGTCCTTCCCCGTCTGGCACACGAGCATGCACCCGGGAATCGCCTTTTCGGCAATCGCGGCGTTATCCACGATGCCCGCATCGACCACGGCCTGGGCCCAGTCCGCCGGCGACGCGTTCACGGCCTCAACGCTCGCCGCGTGGCAGCTCAGGAATTCCGCCACGGCCTCGGGATGTTCCTCGGCAAACGTGCGGCGCACCACGGTCACGCCCGTCAGCAGGCGCGAACCCGTGTCACCTGCCAGCTCATCCCACACATCGGTCAGACTTACCGGAGCCGACAGCTTGCCTTCGCTCTTGGCGATGGCGGCGGTCTTGAACGGCTCGGGCAGCACACCCACAGCAGACGGATCGGCAAGCAGGGCCGACAGCACCTCGGTGGGCTCGCTCTTAAACTCGAGCGTCACCTGGCCGGTCAGGCCCGCGCGCTCCAGCAGGTAGTTCATGACGTACTCCGGCGTGGCGCCCTTGCCCGTCATATAGACGGTATGGCCCGCCAGATCGCCAAACGAGGCCACACTCGCGTCGCCCGTCACAACGTTCAGCACGCCCAGCGTGTTGATGTCGATGACCTGCACAGCGCCCTCGGTCTTGTTGTAGAGCACGCTCGCCACGTTGGCGGGCACCAGGGCAATGTCGATATCGCCCTGAATGACCTTGGGCACAATCTCGTCGGCGGCAGTGTTGATCGCAAAGTCGAACTCATTGTCCGTCTCGCCATCGGCAGCCTGGTCCATAAACTGCACCAGGCCAATCGAGGTCGGTCCCTTGAGCGAGGCGACGTGCACCTCGACCGGCTCGGCAGCGGCACCGTCAGCGGCAGACCCGGCAGCCGAGCCCGCAGCAGACCCCGCCCCCGCAGCTC
>OGYX01000532.1_pt1 | contig 29818 bp, 19 predicted proteins | sample 1576601 | NCBI WGS metagenome assembly OGYX01 (sample SAMEA3541561, study PRJEB24748) | human gut metagenome | biome: human gut; feature: human-associated habitat; material: faeces | place: China | collected 2012 | reverse complement strand
TTTCGGGCGCGCCAATCGTGCCACTTCCTCGAAACCGGCTCGCTTCATCCGCCACCGGCGGCGCTTCGCCGATTTCCATGTGCGTGACAATTTACACTTCTCAGGCCGCAAGTGTGGAAAACGCCCGCCAATGGCGGGCGTTTTATGCGCGCAGCGGCCTGCAAGCCCCCAATTAAAACAAAGGAGCGGCTTTGCCGCTCCTTTGTTTTAAAGTTTCGTGATAACCGGTAAAACCATCGGGCTTCTCTTCGTCGCCTTAAAAAGATAGTTGCTCACCGCGCTGCGGATCGCGCCCTTGAGTTCGTTCAGGTCGCGCCCGCGCTTGCCGCGGTAGGCCTCCGCCGTGGACATCGTGAGGTTTCTGAGGTCCTGCAGCAGCTCCTCGGAATCCTTGACGTAGATAAAGCCGCGCGTGATGATCTCCGGCTCGGCCAGAAGGTCGCCGTTCTGCGCGGAGATCGGCAGCACGACGACGACCATGCCGTCTTCGGCGAGATGCTTGCGGTCGCGCAGCACGACCGCGCCGACGTCGCCGACGCCGTAGCCGTCGACAAACACCTCGCCCGCGGGCGCATAACCGGGCACGCACTTCATCGAGCGCGCGCCGATCTCGACGGCGTCGCCGTTGTCGCAAATCACAATATTCTTGCGGTCCATGCCCATCTGGAGAGCGAGATCCTTGTGCAGCTGGAGCATGCGCTGCTCGCCGTGCACGGGGATGAAATACTTGGGCTTTGTCAGCGCGTGGATGATCTTGAGCTCCTCCTGGCACGCATGGCCCGAAACGTGCAGCATGTCCGCGCGGTCGTAGATGACCTCAACGCCCTTGCGGAAGAGCTCGTTGATGACACGCGAGACGGTGTTCTCGTTGCCGGGGATGGCGCTCGCCGAGATGATGACGCGGTCGCCGGGGCCGACCTCGATCTGCTTGTGCTGGGAAAATGCCATGCGGTACAGGGCGGACATCTCCTCGCCCTGCGAGCCGGTGGTGACGATGACCTGCTTTTCCAGCGGCATCGACTTGATCTTGTTGATGTCGACCACGGTGTTTTTCGGCGGCTTCATGTAGCCGAGGTCCATGGCGACCTTTGTCACGTTTTCCATGCTGCGGCCCGTGACGGCGACCTTGCGCCCGCACTCCGCCGCGGCGTCCATGATCTGCTGAATGCGGTGGACGTTGGAGGCGAACGTCGTGACGATGATGCGCTGCTTGCAGCCCTGGAACAGGCGGTTGAAGGTCCTGCCCACCGTGCGCTCACTCATCGTGTAGCCCGGGCGCTCAACGTTCGTCGAATCCGCGAGCAGCGCCAAAACGCCCTGCTTGCCAAGCTCGCCGAAGCGGGCAAGGTCGATGACCTCGCCGTCGATGGGCGTCGAGTCGATCTTGAAGTCGCCCGTGTGGACAACGGTGCCAAGTCCTGTGTGGATGGCGAACGCGACAGAGTCCGCGATGGAGTGGTTCACGTGGATGAACTCCACGCTGAACTTGCCGGCCTTGACGGTCATGCCGCTTTCCACCGTGACGATCTTCGTCGATTTGAGAAGGCCGTGCTCTTCGAGCTTTAAGCGGATGAGGCCCGCGGTCAGGCGCGTGCAGTAGATGGGAATATTCACCTTTTTGAGGATGTAGGGCACGGCGCCGATGTGGTCCTCGTGCCCGTGGGTGATGAACATGCCGCGGATGCGGTTCTTGTGCTTGACAAGATAGCTCACGTCGGGGATGACGCAGTCGATGCCGTACATGTCGTCGCCGGGGAACGCCATGCCGCAGTCGACCACGATGATCTCGCCGCCGTATTCGTAAACGGTCATATTCTTGCCGATCTCATTGAGACCGCCGAGGGGGATGATTTTTAACTGTTCAGCCAATGCTGGATCAACTCCTTTTGATTCGTTTCACAATAGAATAACGATAGATTTGTTTTGATTTTGTCATGTGCGTCCGGGCCAAAAAGCGCAAAGCATTGGAGACGTCCGTACTCTCACTTCGCCCTGCTTCACGAAGCGATCGCACCTGCGGCGCCTTTTGGATCCCTATGGACTTTCTATGAGAACCGCGAAAATGCGGTCAAAACCCGTTGTCGCGGAGGCTCTTGCGCGTATTTTTCCAGCGCGGCCATCCGCTATTACGGGATAGTATAGCACGTTTTCCACCAAAAGTATACCACATTTTTTGTCGACGCCGAAAAATAAAATATTGATATTGTATCCGCCCGCCCCGCCGTGTTATAATGAAATGGATTATTCCCGCGGTTTGCCGCAGTAATGTCGATCATAACGGGAGGGCAGCTTCATTATGCGGAACAAAAAGATCAGCAAACTGGTAGACCCCAGCTTCCGGCTCTACTTTCTTGTCGGCTTTCTCTTTGCCGCCGTCACGGTGCGCGTGAGCATCCCGCTCGCGATCTGCGAGGCTGCGGCGATGGCGTTTCTCTGGTGGTACTTCCGCCACACGGCGCAGAAGCGCCGCGAGGGCATCCGCCAGTACATCGACGACGTGACCGACGACATGACCACCGCCGACAAGGCCTCGATGCTCTCGGCCCCGTTCGCGATGATGGTCTTCCGCCCCGACACGCAGGAGATCCTATGGAGCAATGACAGCTTCATGCAGCTCACTGGCGTGCGCGAGGATATCTTTGACAACCGCATCGACGATATTCTCCCCGATTTTCCGACACACTGGCTGCTCGAGGGTAAAAGCGAGTGCCCCGAAACGGTGGTGATGGGCGGGCGCCACTTCCGCGTGTTCGGCAATCTGAGCCATCCCTCCTCCCGCCGCGGCGGACAGAGCCTTCTTGCCACAACGTACTGGACGGACGTGACCGAGCAGGACTCGCTGCGCGAGGAGAACGAGAGCCGCCGCCCCATCGTCTCGGTCATCGTGATCGACAACTACGAAGAGCTGATGAAGGCTGGCAGCGAGGCGTCGCGCAGCGCGGTGCTCGCCGCCATCGACGAAAAGATCAGCACATGGCTCAAGGATTCGCACAGCCTGCTGCGCAAATTCGATCGTAACCGCTACGTGCTCGTCACGACCGAGCAGGAGTATCAAAAGCTGCTTGAGGGTAAATTCTCCGTGCTCGACGCGGTGCGAAGCGTCGTCACTGAGGACGGCGTCGCCGCAACGCTCTCGATCGGCGTGGGCAAGGACGTGGATGACTACGAAACGCTCTATCAGAACGCCATGCTCTCGATCGAAATGGCGCTCTCGCGCGGCGGCGACCAGGTCGTCGTGCGCAACCGCCTTGACTTTGAATTCTACGGCGGCAAGGCCAAGTCCCCCGAAAAGCGCACGAAGGTCAAATCCCGCGTGATGGCCAACGCCCTCGGCGAGCTCATTTCCGACGCAGGCCAGATCTTCGTCATGGGCCACGCGCACGCGGACATGGATGTGGTCGGCGCAGCGGCCGGCATCTGCTGCATCGCGCGCAAGCGCGGCAAAAAGGCGCAGATCGTCATCGACATGGAGGACAACGTCGCAAAGCCGCTGCTCAGTAAGCTTGCGGCTCTTCCGGAATACAAGGACGCCTTTATCTCCGGCAACGACGCGTTCATCTCCGCCCAGCCGGGCGCGCTGCTCGTCGTGGTGGACACGAACCGCCCCGACCTTGTCGAATCCGAGCAGCTGCTTGATGCGTGCAACCGCGTGGCGGTCATCGACCACCACAGAAGAGCCGCGAATTATATCGAATCCGCCGCGCTCAACTTCCACGAGCCCTACGCCTCGAGCGCGTCCGAGCTCGTGACGGAGCTTTTGCAATACCTCGCCGACCCGACCGATTTACTTCGCGCGGAGTCCGAGGCGCTGCTCGCGGGCATCGTACTCGACACGAAGAACTTCACGATGCGCACCGGCGGGCGCACCTTTGAGGCCGCCGCCTTCCTGCGCCGCGCGGGCGCGGACACCTCGGATGTACAGCGCCTCTTCCAGAGCGACCTTGCCGGCATGGTCGAGCGCTATGACATCATCCGTCACGCCGAGCTCGTGCACGGCGACATCGCCGTGGCCGCGGTTGAAAAGGAGATCGACCGCGTGACCGCCGCCAAGGCGGCCGACGAGCTTTTGACGCTCTCCGGCATCCATGCCTCGGTCGTGCTCTATAAGCACGGCACGGGCGTGAACCTGTCCGCGCGCTCGCTTGGCGAGATCAACGTGCAGTTCATCATGGAAAAGCTCGGCGGCGGCGGCAATTCGACCACCGCGGGCGGCCAGGTAAACGACGCCACCGTGGACGAGGTGCGCGAGCGTCTGCTCGCCGCCATCGACGAATATATGGAAGAGTGACGCTCTTCCCCACAACGTAAATCACCCCACAAGGAGGAAACAGATATGAAAGTCATTTTAACGCAGGATGTGAGAGGTCAGGGCAAAAAGGGCCAGCTCATCGACGCAGCCGAGGGCTATGCAAGAAACTTCCTGCTGCCCCGCAAGCTCGCCGTGCTCGCCACGGCTGATGCCATCAACACCATGAACCTGAAGGAAAAGGCCCGCCGCGCCGAGGAGGCCGCGAACCGTCAGGCCGCCGTCGAAATGGGCGGCAAGCTCAAGAACGTGACCGTCAAGCTCACGGCCAAGGGCGGCAAGGAGGGCAAGCTCTTCGGTGCCATCACGAGCAAGGAAATTTCCGAGGGCCTTGCGAGCCAGTTCCAGCTCGACGTGCCCAAGCAGAAGATCGTGCTCGACGAGCCCATCAAGGCCTTCGGCACCTACGAGGTCAAGGCCAAGCTCGGCTACGAAGTGAGCGCCAGGTTCTCCGTCAGCGTGAGCGAGGAGTAAGGCGCAAGATTACGCAATTAAGGAGGTCTTCTCGTGGAAGATATCTTCTACCGGCAGATGCCTCATTCGCTCGAGGCCGAGCAGTCCGTGCTCGGCTCGATGCTCATCGACGCAAACTGCGTCAAGGACGTGATGGAGCAGCTCCGTCCCGATGATTTCTACTTAAAGCAGAACCGCGAGATCTTCGAGACGATCTACTCCATGTTCGTCTACTCCAAGCCCATCGACGGCGTGACCGTCGCGGGCGAGATGGAGAAAAACGGCACCTATGAGGAAAGCACGACGCGCCCGTACCTCGCCCAACTGATGGACGTGACGCCCACGAGCGCAAACGTGATGGAATACGTCGGCATCGTACGCGACAAGGCGCTGCTGCGCGCGCTCTATACCGTGGCGGGGGAAATTTCCACCATGGTGCAGGACGGCACAGGCGGCGCGTCCAGCGTGCTCGACGCGGCGGAGCAGAAAATTTACGCCGTGCGCCGCGGGCGCAGCGCGCAGAGCATGGCGAGCATCGGCGTTGTTTTGCAGGGCGTTCTCGACCATTTGAGCGAGCTGAGCGCCAACGGCGGCAAAACGCTGCCGGGGCTTCCCACGGGCTTTGGCGTACTGGACGACAAGATGAATGGTCTCAACAGATCGGACCTTGTGCTGCTGGCCGCACGTCCCGGTATGGGTAAGACGAGTATGGCGCTGAACCTTGCGCTGAATGTCGCGCGCTCAAGCGGGCAGGCCGTGGCCGTGTTCTCGCTCGAAATGTCGCGCGAGCAGCTCGTGACGCGTATCTTATCGAATCAGGCGACGGTCGAGAACCAGCGTCTCGTGACGGGCAACCTGCGTGAGCAGGACTGGGTCAACATCGCAAATGCCGCATCTGTCCTCTCGGGGCTTGACATTCTCATTGACGACAATCCGCTGCTCACCGTTGCGGACATGAACGCCAAGTGCCGCCGTATCGACAATTTAGGTTTGGTAGTCATCGACTACTTGCAATTGATGGCGTCCTCCGGCACGAAGGGCTACAGCGGCGAGAGCCGCCAGCAGGTGGTCAGCGATATTTCCCGTATGCTCAAGATCATGGCAAAGGAGCTTCAGGTTCCCGTGCTGTGTCTTTCCCAGCTCTCGCGTGCGAACGAAAAGCGCGAGGATAAGCGCCCCATGCTCTCCGACCTTCGTGAATCGGGCGCTATCGAGCAGGACGCGGATATCGTCATGTTCCTGTACCGCGACGATTATTACAACGAGGACTCGGAAAAACGCAACATCGCCGAGTGCATCATCGCCAAGAACCGCCACGGCGAAACCGGCAAGGTCGAGCTCGCCTGGTCGCCGCAGTATACGACGTTCTCGTCGCTCGACTACCGGCATGAAGAGGACTGAGCTGCCGCGCGCGGAAGCACTCTGCGCGCGCTATCTCGACAAGAACCGGCCCGTGCTCGCCGCCGTGTCCGGTGGTTTGGACTCGATGTGTTTACTGCATTTTCTGCGCGGGGAGGGGTATGACGTCTCCTGTGCGCACTTCAACCACCAGCTTCGCGGCGAAGAGGCTGCGCGTGACGAAGGCTTCGTCCGCGCGTGGTGCGAAAAAGAGGACATCCCCTTCTATCTGGGCACCGGTGACGTGCGTGCCCACGCGCGCGCAACCGGCAAATCGGAAGAGGAAGCTGCGCGCGACCTGCGCTACGCCTTTCTCCGTGAAACAGCGCAAATGCTCGGCGCCCAGATCGCGCTGGCACACCATGCGGACGACAACGCGGAAACGGTGCTCTTAAACTTCGTCCGCGGGACGGATCTGCGCGGCCTGTGTGGTATGCGGCCCAAGCAGGGCGACATTGTCCGCCCGTTTTTGGAGCAGACGCGAGAAGAGCTCGTCACCTATGCGCGCGCTCACAACATCCCGCATGTCGAGGATCACACGAACGCGGACCCGAACGCCGCTGCACGGAACTACCTGCGGCTTGAAATTCTACCGCGGCTCAGAGAGCTCAATCCCCGCGCGCCTCAGCATATCGCCACAACGGCGCGTTCATTGACTGCGCTCGACGATGCGCTTGAGCAGGCGGCGGAAGCCGCACTTTCCCATGCAAAAGCGCAGGACGGCGGTATTTCGCTGTCGCTGGACTGCTTTCTTGCCGCCGATGAAGTCGTGCAGCCACGTATCCTGCTGCACTTGGCCGACGCGCTCGGCCTCGGGCGCAAGGACATCGGGCGCAAGCAGCTCGACGCGATCTGCGCCCTTGCACAGAGAGGCGGCAGCGCCGAGCGGCGCTATACGCTGCCGCAGAGCGCGACTGTCCGCATCGCGGACGGCGCGCTGACGATGGCGTTCTCCCCCGCCGCGCTGCCAAAGGCGGCGCTTGTGGAAAACGTTCCCCTCCCATGGGGCAATTTCGAGCTGACGCTGCTGCATAAGCCCGACGGCGAGGGCATTTCGCTCCGCGTGCCGGAAGACGGTGAGATCATCACCGTCGCCCCGTGCGACCTGAACGCGCGCTTAATGCTTCAAGGCGCGAACGGCGCGCGCAGCGTCAAGCGGCTGTGCGTCGACCGAAAGCTCTCCCTCACCGAGCGCGACGCGCTCCCCGCCCTTTATGTGGGCGGCCGGCTTGCCGCCGTGTGGCGGCTGGGGACGGACGTTACTTTCCTGCCGAAAGGCGGGAACATGGCGTGCTTCGTGCGCGTCGTCCCCCGATAACGCCAGTTTGTGCGACCTGCGGCGGAATGCCGCATCAGATACAACAAATACGAATAAAAAGAAAGTGGAGAAAAAAGCTATGGCTAAGAGCAATATGGATCAGGACATCCTGAAGGTACTGTATTCCGAGGAGCAGCTCAAAACGCGCGTGCAGGAGATGGGCGACGAGCTCTACGAACGCCTCAAGGACAAAAATCCCCTGTTTCTCGGCGTGCTGAAGGGCTCCTTCATCTTCATGGCCGACATCGTGCGCGCCTGCCAGCTCAAGAGCGACATTGAATTCATCGCCGTCTCGTCCTATCAGAACGCGACGACCTCGTCCGGCGTCGTGCAGATCACGCGCGATCTCCAGCAGGACATCACGGGCCGCGATATCGTCGTCATCGAGGACATTCTCGACTCCGGCAACACGCTCTACTTCCTCAAGAATTACTTTATGACCAAGGGCGCTTCCAGCGTGACCGTCGTGACGCTGCTCGACAAGCCCGCCCGCCGCACCAAGCCCATCGCCGCCGACCTCGCAGGCTTTGAAGTGCCCGACGAATTCGTCGTCGGCTACGGCCTCGACTACGCCCAGAAGTACCGCAATATGCCGTACATCGGCGTGCTCAAGCCGGAGGTTTATTCTGAAAATTGATCTTTCTGGCTCCTCAAAAAGCCTCGCAGAGTTTCGTGCCGCGCACGGCACGAAATCAATTCAAATCTGTTTTCTGCCGCGACATGTGCGTGGCAGAAAACACCTTGCGCGGAGTGTTGTGTCGAATTGTTCGCTTTCAGCGGACAACCGAGGCACAAAACGCAGCGAATCTTTCTCAAAAAAAGAGGCTTTGCCTCTTTTTTGAATCAGCAAGGAGGATATCCCATTGACTCAACAGACCAAGCGTCCCAATCTTTTGCCGTATCTGCTGGTGCTGCTGGTGCTCGTCGGCGTCTACGGCTTTATGAACAAGCCGGTGGAGGCCGAACCGTCGTATGCCGAGGTACGCGAGCTATTCGAATCCGAGCAGGTCTCGGCCTTCACGGTGACGGACACCACGCTGCGCATGAAGCTGCGCGAGCCCATCGACGGCAAAACGGAGCTCAAAAAGGACCTTTTCAGCGTGACGCTCTTCTATGACGACTTAGGCGAGCTCATCGAGCAGCAGAAGGCCGACGGCATCATTGAGGACTACGACTTCACCGCCGACCACTCGATCAACTATGTCGCGATGTTCGCGCCTTATATTTTAGCGGTGCTCGGCATTTTCGCCATCTGGTACTTCCTCTCCGTCCGCTCCGCGGGCGGAGGCGGCGGCGACCGCATGGCAAAATTCGGCACGGCGTCGTTCAAGACCGGCGGAGACAACAAGCGCCCCACGACGTTCTCTGACGTCGCCGGTGCGGATGAGGAAAAAGAGGAATTGCAGGAGATCGTCGACTTTTTGAAAGCGCCGGGCAAGTTCATCGACCTCGGCGCGCGCATCCCCAAGGGCGTGCTGCTTGTCGGCCCTCCGGGCACGGGCAAGACGCTGCTGGCCCGCGCGGTCGCGGGCGAGGCAGGCGTGCAGTTTTTGTCGATCTCCGGCTCTGACTTTGTCGAAATGTATGTCGGCGTCGGCGCGAGCCGCGTGCGCGACCTCTTCGAGCAGGCGAAAAAGGTCGCCCCCGCGATCATCTTCATCGACGAGATCGACGCCGTGGGCCGTCAGCGCGGCACGGGCCTCGGCGGCGGCCACGACGAGCGCGAGCAGACGCTCAACCAGCTGCTCGTCGAAATGGACGGCTTCGGTACGAATCAGGGCGTCGTCGTCATGGCGGCGACGAACCGCGCCGACATCCTCGACCCCGCGCTGCTGCGCCCGGGCCGCTTCGACCGTCAGGTCTACGTGGGGCTTCCCGACATCCGCGGCCGCGAGGAGATCCTGAAGATCCATGTCAAGAATAAGCCCCTGGCCGAGGATGTGGACCTCTCCACCGTCGCCAAGGGAACGCCCGGCTTCACGGGCGCGGACCTCGAGAACCTCTCGAACGAGGCGGCGCTGCTCGCCGCGCGCCGTGGCAGCAAGCTCATCACGATGTCCGACTTCTCCGAGGCGGAGATCAAGGTCATCGCAGGTCCCGAGAAGAAGAGCCGCGTCGTCAGCGAGCACGAGCGCAAGCTGACCGCCTATCACGAGGCCGGTCACGCCATCGTGATGCACGCGCTGCCGACGCACGACCCTGTGCACCAGATCACGATCGTCCCGCGCGGCGGCGCGGGCGGCATGACGATCTCGCTGCCCACGGAGGACCGCTCGTACCAGTCCAAGCGCTATATGGAAGAGCAGATCGTCTCGCTGCTCGGCGGACGCGTGGCGGAAAAGCTGATGCTCGGCGACATTTCGACCGGCGCGTCGAACGATATCCAGCGCGCCTCGCAGATCGCGCGCAAGATGGTCTCGGTGTACGGCATGAGCGACAGGCTCGGCTCGATCTCGTTTGAATCCGGCCACGATGAAATTTTCATCGGCCGCTCGATGGCGCAGGCCAAGCCGTATTCCGAGCAGGTCGCCGCACAGATCGACGAGGAGGTCAAGTCCATCGTCGACGCGGCCTACGAGCGCTGCGAGGACATCCTCTCGCGCGATCAGAAGCACCTCATCGCCGTGGCGGAATTCCTGCTTGCGCACGAGACGATGAGCGCTGAGGAATTCGAGGCCGTCTTCACCGACGAAGCCGTCGGCCATGACAAAATCTAATCCTGCTATGAATAAAATATCTCATCAGCAAGCCGCTGGTGAGATATTTTTTCACATTTTCGCAAGAATTCCTGCATTTTCAACGCTTTTCCCCTTGCCAATTCGGTTTCTTCTGCTATAATGGGGCATTAGTCATTCCATTTACATGAAAGAAAAGAGAGAATCGAACATGAAAAAAAGCAGTAGTTTCAGCGGTTCGCTCGGCTTTGTGCTGGCTGCGGCGGGCAGCGCGGTGGGCGTCGGCAATATCTGGCGCTTCCCCTATCTCTGTGCCAAGGACGGCGGCGGACTGTTCCTGCTCGTCTATCTGGTGCTGGTGCTGACATTCGGCTTCACCCTGCTGACGACTGACGTAGCCATTGGCCGCCGCACGAAGCAGAACGCCCTCAATGCCTTTGCAACGCTCAACAAGAAGTGGAAGTTTTTGGGTTACCTCACCTTCCTCGTCCCCACGCTCATCATGACGTATTACTCCGTCATCGGCGGCTGGATCACGAAGTATTTTACCCTCTACCTCGTCTCAAGCGGCGATACCGCCGCGCAGGACGGGTTCTTCACCTCGTTCATCACCTCCCCCGTCTCGCCCACCGTCTTCATGCTGATCTTTTTGGCGCTGACGGCGTGGGTCGTGTACTGCGGCGTGGAAAAGGGCATTGAAAAATACTCCCGCTACATCATGCCGGGTCTGCTCCTTCTCATCATCGGCATCGCCATCTTCTCGCTCACGCTCTCTTACACCGACGAGAGCGGCATGACGCGCACGGGTATCGAAGGATTGCTCGTCTACATTAAGCCCGACTTCACGGGCCTGACCGTCCCGCGCTTTTTGAACATCGCGCTCGACGCGATGAGTCAGCTCTTCTTCTCGCTCAGTGTCAGCATGGGCATCATGATCACTTACGGCAGCTACGTCAAGGACGACGTCGACCTCAACAAGGCCAACAACCAGATCGAAATTTTCGACACGGGCGTCGCGTTCCTCGCGGGCCTCATGATCATCCCCGCCGTCTATGTCTTTCTCGGCACCGACGGCATGGCCAGCGGCCCGAGCTTGACGTTCATCAGCCTGCCGAAGGTCTTCGCCGCGATGGGCGGCGTGGGCCGCGTCATCGGCGCGGTGTTCTTCCTCGCGCTCGGCTTTGCCGCGCTGACAAGCTGCGTGTCCGTCATGGAGACGCTCGTCGCCAACTGCATGGAGATTTTCCACAAGTCGCGCAAGGAGATGTGCGCCGCCGTGGGCGTCTATTCGCTCGTGACGGCTGTGCTCATCTGCCTTGGCTACAACGCGCTCTACTTCGAGCTCCCGCTGCCCAACGGCTCGACCGCGCAGCTGCTCGACGTGATGGACTACATCAGCAACAGCTTCCTGATGCCGTTTATCAGCCTGCTCACGAGCATTTTGGTCGGCTGGGTCGTGGGTCCGAAATGGATCATTGCCGAGGTCGAGAAAAACGGCGAGCACTTTGGCAGGGCAGGACTTTACAGCGTGATGATGAAGTATGTCGTGCCCGTTGTCATGCTCATTCTGTTTTTGACCTCCACGGGGCTCGGCAGCCTGATCTTCGGTGGCTGAGGCAACAAGCTATCAAAAAAGGGAATGCTCGCGCGTTCCCTTTTCTTTTGCTCTCCCGCCTTTTTCTCCGTTCAAAGTGCGCAAAATATGTTTTTCCGCCGCGCGGTTTTTTGTCAAAGCGCAAATTTCTTTTTCCCTGCTTGACAAAGCGGGGGCGGGCGATTATAGTAGCATCATTAAATCTCATAGTTCACAAATACCATGACGGGGAAAAATTCGTCCTACAGACGCTTCAGAGAGTTGCCGGTCGCTGCGAGGCAATGCAGAGCGGGATGATGTCACTGGCCCCTGAGTAGCTCCGCTGAGACGATTTTCGTTTAGGCGCAGCCGGATCTCCTCACCGTTACCAACGAGGCGCATTCGCTTGATTTTAAGCCGATGCAGAAAGCGGGCATATTTTATGCCAACAAGAGTGGTACCGCGGAAGTTTTGAGCTTTCGTCTCTTCAAGGGAAGAGACGGAGGCTTTTTTTGTTGCTATGCGAGAGAAAAAAGAGCAGGAGGAACACACCATGAAACGCATTAAAATTTTTGACACGACCCTGAGAGACGGCGAGCAGTCCCCCGGCTGCAGCATGAATCTGACGGAAAAGATCGAAATGGCCCGCCAGCTTGAAAAGCTGGGCGTCGACGTGATCGAGGCGGGCTTCGCCATCGCGTCTCCGATGGACCACAAGAGCGTGCAGGCCATCTCCGCCGCGGTGACGAACTGCACGGTCGCCTCGCTCGCGCGCTGCGCCAAGGGCGATATCGACGCGGCGTGGGACGCCGTGAAGGAAGCGAACCACCCCCGCATCCATGTCTTCCTTGCGACGAGCGACATCCACATGGAGTACAAGCTCAAGATGACGCGCGAGCAGGTCATCGACCGCATCCGCGAGATGGTCGCCTACGCTAAGAGTTATTGCGATGACATCGAGTTTTCCGCCGAGGACGCCTCCCGCTCCGACTGGACGTTTTTGGCACAGTGCTATTCCACCGCCGTCGCCGCTGGTGCAACGACGCTGAACGTACCCGATACCGTCGGCTACTCCACGCCGCAGGAGATGTATGACCTCATCACCTACCTGCGTGAAAACATCGAGGGCGTCGAGCATGTCGACATCTCCGTCCACTGCCACAACGACCTCGGCATGGCGGTCGCGAATTCGCTCGAATGCGTCCGCGCGGGCGCGACGCAGGTCGAATGCACGGTCAACGGCATCGGCGAGCGCGCGGGCAACGCGAGCCTTGAAGAGATCGTCATGGCGCTGCGCACGAGAAAGGACTTCTACGACGCCGAGACCGGCGTGAACACCAAGCAGATCTACCGCTCGAGCAAGCTGCTGAGCAACATCACGGGCGTGCCCATCCCGCCGAGCAAGGCCATCGTCGGCGCGAACGCCTTCGCGCACGAGTCGGGCATCCATCAGCACGGCGTCATTGCCAATGCAAGAACGTACGAGATCATGAACTCCACCGACGTCGGCATCCCGCAGAACACGATGGTGCTCGGCAAGCACTCCGGCAAGCACGCGCTGCGTGAAAAGCTCGAATCCATGGGCTACGAATTGAGCGACGAGGAGCTTGAAAGCGTGTTCACCCGCTTCAAGGATCTCGCCGACAAGAAAAAGAGCATCACGAGCAGCGACATTGAGGCGCTCGTGCTCCACCGTCAGACCGCGGTGCAGGGCAGCTGCCAGCTCGTGAGTCATGTGGTCAACACGGGCCACGGCGTGCCGAACATCTCGTGCATCAAGCTCCAGCGCGGCGACGAGCAGATCGAAGACGTCGCCATCGGCACAGGCCCGCTGGACGCCTCGTTCAAGGCCATCAACCGCATGCTCCAAATGGACGTGAAGCTCGAGAGCTTCAGCCTGAACGCCGTCACGGACGGCGAGGACGCCATCGGCGAGGCCGTGGTCAAGGTCTCCGGCCCCGACGGGCGCTCGTACACCGGCTCGGGCCTCTCGACCGATATCATCGAATCGTCGATCCGCGCCTACGTCAACGGCATCAACAAGATCATGGAATCCGGCAACTGAAAGGAGAAACGCGACATGGGCATGACAATGACGCAGAAAATTCTCGCCAAGCACGCAGGACTTGAGAGCGTGCGCGCGGGCCAGCTCATCCAGGCAAAGCTCGACCTCGTCCTCGGCAACGACATCACGACCCCCGTGGCCATCAACGAGTTTGAGTCCGCGGGCTTTGAAAAGGTCTTCGACAAGAGCCGCATTGCGATGGTGATGGACCACTTCGCACCGAACAAGGACATCAAGTCCGCCACGCAGTGCAAGCAGTGCCGCACCTTTGCCCGCCGCTTCGACATCGACCACTTCTACGATGTCGGCACGATGGGCATCGAGCACGCGCTGCTGCCCGAGCAGGGGCTTGTCGCCCCGGGCGAGGCCGTGATCGGTGCGGACTCGCACACCTGCACCTACGGCGCGCTCGGCGCATTCTCCACCGGCGTCGGCTCGACCGACATGGGCGCGGCCATGGCCGCGGGCGAGACGTGGTTCAAGGTCCCGTCCGCCATCAAGGTGAATCTCACCGGCAAGCTCCGCCCGTTTGTCTCCGGCAAGGACGTCATCCTGACGCTCATCGGCATGATCGGCGTGGACGGCGCACGCTACCAGTCCATCGAATTTTCCGGCGAGGGCGTCAAGAACCTCACGATTTACGACCGCCTGACGATCTGCAACATGGCCATCGAGGCGGGCGGCAAAAACGGCATCTTCCCCGTCGACGACGTGACGCGCGCCTATGTTGAGGGCCGCGTGGACCGCCCCTGGACAGCGTTCGAGGCCGACCCCGATGCAGAATACGAGCGCGTCATCGACATCGACCTTAGCAAGGTCGACTGCACGGTCGCCTGGCCGCACCTGCCCGAAAACGCGCACAGCGCGCGCGAGGGCAGCGACATCGCCATCGACCAGATCGTCATCGGCTCGTGCACGAACGGCCAGCTCCCTGACATGGCCGCCGCCGCCGCGATCCTAAAGGGGCATCACCTGGCCCCGAACGTCCGCGGCATCATCATCCCCGCCACGCAGGAAGTTTACCGCGCCTGCATGCACGAGGGCTACACCGATATTTTCCTCGACGCGGGCTGCATCGTCTCCACGCCCACATGCGGGCCGTGCCTCGGCGGCTATATGGGCATTCTCGCCGCCGGCGAGCGCTGCGTTTCCACCACCAACCGCAACTTTGTCGGCCGCATGGGCCACGTCGACAGCGAGGTCTACCTCGCCTCTCCGGCTGTCGCCGCGGCGTCTGGTATTACCGGCCACATTTCTCATCCGGAGGAGGTCATGAACAAATGAATGCACACGGCATTGTCCATAAGTATGGGGATCACGTCGATACGGACGTCATCATCCCCGCGCGCTATCTGAACACCCAGAGCCACAAGGAGCTCGCCTCCCACTGCATGGAGGACATCGACAAGGACTTCATCCACCGCGTCAAAGACGGCGACATCATGGTCGCGGGCGTAAACTTCGGCTGCGGCTCGTCGCGCGAGCACGCGCCCGTCGCCATCAAGGCGAGCGGCATCTCCTGCGTCATCGCGGCGAATTTCGCCCGCATCTTCTACCGCAACGCTATCAACATCGGCCTCGCCATTTTGGAGTGCCCCGCCGCGAGCGCGGAGATCGAAAACGGCGACGAGGTAACAGTCGACTTCGACACCGGCGTCATCACAGACGTGACAAAGGGCACGACGTATCAGGCCGAGCCCTTCCCGCCGTTTATCAAGGACATGATCGCGCGCGGCGGCCTGATGGCCTCGTTCAAGGCAAAGGAGGCGGCGAAATGAACAAGACCATTGCCATCATCAAGGGCGACGGCATCGGCCCCGAGATCGTCACCGAGGCCATGGGCGTTTTAGACGCCGTGGCCGCGAAGTTTGGCCACACCTTCACCTACGTCGACGCGCCGATGGGCGGCACCGCCATCGATAAATTCGGCGTGCCGCTGCCGGATTCGAGTTTAGCGACCTGCCGCAACGCGGACAGCGTGCTGCTCGGTGCGGTCGGCGGCCCGAAGTGGGACAATCAGCCCGCCGCCAACCGTCCCGAGCGCGGTCTGCTCAAGCTGCGCGAGGGCATGGGTCTCTACACGAACGTGCGCCCTGCGAAGATGTTCTCCGAGCTCTCCGCCGCCTGCCCGCTGCGCGCCGACATCGCAGAAGGCGGCATCGACCTCGTCGTCGTGCGCGAGCTCATCGGCGGCGTGTACTTCGGCGAGCACCGCACGGAAGAGGCGAACGGCGAGCAGAAGGCCACCGACATCATGGCCTACTCCGAGCACGAGATCAAGCGTGTCGCGCGCGTCGCGTTCGAGACCGCGCGCAAGCGCCGCAAGCGCGTCACCTCCATCGACAAGGCCAACGTGCTCGACACCTCGCGTCTCTGGCGCAAGACGGTCACAGAGGTCGCGAAGGACTACCCCGATGTCGAGCTTCGCCACATGTATGTCGACAACGCGGCGATGCAGCTCGTGCGTGACCCGAGCCAGTTCGACGTCATCGTGACCGAAAATCTCTTTGGCGACATCCTCTCCGACGAGGCGAGCCAGATCACGGGCTCGATCGGCATGATCCCGTCCTCCAGCATGGGTGACGGCACGAACGGACTCTACGAGCCCATCCACGGCTCCGCGCCGGACATTGCGGGACAGGACAAGGCGAACCCCATCGGCACGATCCTGGCCGCCGCAATGATGCTGCGCTACAGCTTCGACATGGCCGCCGAGGCCGACGCCATCGAGCGCGCGGTGGATAAAACGCTGCGCTCGGGCTTCCGCTGCGGCGACATCATGCAGAAAAACTGCCAACTCGTCGGCTGCAAGGCCATGGGTGCGGAGATCCGCAGCCGTATCTGAAACGATCTCTTCCAAACTTCTTTATGAACCTCTCCTTTGATCCTCTGTATCGCGCGGCGATGCGAAAAAGGTTCCCAAGCCAATGGCTTGGGAACCTTTTTTCTTCCGCTGTCAAATTTTGCCGATCAGCACAACGATCCCGCCGACCGCGGCCGCGACAAGAAGGTACCCTCATCGTTCAGGAGCAGGACTACGCCTTCTTCCGCGCCGACCAACTGGATCAGGTGATGGTAGTCCTTCACTCCACTGCTCACGGCTTCTTGCAGAGCCGACCACTCATTTTTCAGGGTGACTACTTCCGGTTTCTTATGAAGGCTGACCTTGAGCACAGTTACTTTAAGCCTCAATGTGTATAAAAAATAAGATGACCATTCGCCCTTTTGTTTTAGGGTTTGTTTTGCTCATCTCTAAGAAAATAAGGGTTGAGATCATGCGGAGAGGGGGACTTATCATGAACGATATTCTAAAGCGGTTTTGTTGGTTGGACGACAAAATGACCGCCGGTATCGTCCGGCGGTCATTTTATCGTCTTGGCGTTATCTCAGCCTTCCGCGATCGTGCTCGGCGTAGTAGGCGCGCTTGCTCCCGAGCATCTTCTCGTCCGCCTCGCGGACCAGCTCTCTTAGCCCGTTTGCCGCCTCGCAGACGGCGATGCCGTAGGAGATGCTGTAGCCCTGCGCGGCAAGGCTTTCAGAAACCGCCCGCATCCGCGCCTCGTATTCCGCCTCTGCCGCCGGCGCGGGAAACACGACGAACTCGTCGCCGCCGACGCGGTAGAGATCGTCCCTCGGAAACTGCTCCCGCAGACGCTCTGCGACCGCGCGCAGCATCTGATCGCCCGCCTCGTGACCGTGCTTGTTGTTCAGCTCGTGCAGTCCGTTCACGTCGATATAGACGCATACGGCGGGGCTGAACGTATGCGGATCGCTCTCGTACAAGTACTTTTCAAAGGCGCTGCGGTTAAAAAGTCCCGTGACCTGATCGGTGACGCTCATGCGGAAGACGCTGCGCCGCGCCGAGGCGAGATACCAGACCATAAAGCCAAGATAGCTCAGCAGCAGCGCGGTAACGATGATCGCCATCATCGAAAGCGTCTCCACCACGCCGCGCGTGCCCGCCAGCGCCTCCGCCTCGCTCACGCCGAGCACGACGCTCCAGTTGTTGATGCCGACCGGCTCGTAGTGCAGGTAGATCGTCAGCCCCGTGGATTGGGAGACGGTGCACATATCGCCGCCGATGCCCTTGGGGATATTCTCCATCGCCTGCTCGTAGGTGAAGCCCTTGAGCATCTTGCGCCCGCGCAGCTCCGAGAGGTTGCCGAGCGAGTCATGCCAGGTATCCAGCAGAATGTCGCCGTTGTTGCCGTCCACAAGAAGGAGGAAGGCATTGCCGTTGTAGAGGTCGATCTGATAGTTTTTGGAAATCTCCTGCAGGGGGACGACGCCGTAGAGGATGGCGACGGTCTCGCCGTCGCGCACCACCGGCACGACGTTGCGCACCACCAGCTTTTCCGGCGCAAAGTAGCTTGTCACGCGGTCGGAGATGTACGCGCCCCGCGCCGCCTCTGTTTCAAAATCGAATGTGCCGGAAACGTCGTAGCGGGTGCCGTCGGTCAGCAGCAGCGTGCCGTCGGGTCGCAGCAGCGCGACGGTGGAGACAAAGGTCTCACTGAGGCTGAAGGATTTCATGATGCGCAGCACCGCGTCATTGTCACGCTCGTCATGCCCCGCGATCAGCTCCGCCATGGCGGAGAGGATGGTCTGGTCCGCGTTCGCCGCGTCGGCAAGATCCTTTGCGATCTCGCGCGTCGCGGTAGCCAATTCGTCAAAGGAGCGCTGTGTGATCTCACGATTCGCCCGCCGGACGAGGAAAAAGACCGAACAGAAGAGCAGCACGCCGATCAGGAGCGTGACCGCCACCATCATGCCTACTCGTTTCTTGTTGACCATGTTCATTTCTCCTTTATCCTTCCTCCCTGTCGCGCGCCGCCAGGCTGCGCAGGAAGGATTCCGCTTCGCGCCCGGGCAGGACGCGCGAGAAATAAAAGCCCTGAATGAAGTCGCAGCCCGCCGCAAGCACGGCGTCGCATGTTGCCTTGTCCTCCACGCCCTCGCACAGCACGCGGATGCCCATGTCGTGCGAAAGACGGATCATGCCCTCCAGCAGCGCGTGGGCACGCGGCAAGGCGGACTCGATCACGATGCTGCGGTCGATCTTCACGCCGTCGATTGGGTAGGTGCTCAGGTCGGAGAGCGAGGAATAGCCCGCGCCGATATCGTCCAGCACGATGCGAAGCCCCATCGCGTGCAGCCCCTCGATCGTCCGCAGCGCCGCCTCGCGGTCGTGCGCGTAGGAGTCCTCCGTCAGCTCCACCACAAGGCGGTCGCGCGTAAAGTCGTACTGCTCGACGATCTCGCGCACGCGCGCGAGGATCTTTTCGTCCGCGATGGACTGGCGCGTGAAGTTGCACGAGAGCCACAGCGTCCCGCGCCCCTCCCGCTTCCACGTCTGGAGCTGCACGCACGCGCAGCGGAGCATATAGAGATCCAGCTCGGTGATCGTGCCGGCGCGGATCATCAGGTCGATGTATTTCGAGGGCATGAGCAGTCCCTCCTCCGGATTTTGCCAGCGCGAGACGGTCTCCGCGCCGACGACCGTGCCGGCGCGATCGACAACGAACTGGAGGTACGGCTCAAATTCGCCCTTTTCCACCGCCTTGCTCATGCTGCCGCGCAGACGCTCGAGCTGCTCGCTCTCGTCGATCATGCCGCGCGTGCTGAACGCGCAGGGCGTTTCCGTGCGGAACGCGTGGGCACAGCCCTGGCGCGCGTTGTAGAGCGCAGCCTCGGCGCCGCAGTCGGGGTTTTCCGACAGCGAGCAGATGCCCGCGCGGAACGCGCCGGCATATTCGGCGCGGAAGCCCGCAAGGTAGCCGTCCAGCCCGCGGATAAGCCCCTCGGCGCGCTGCTGTGCCGCCTCGCGGCTGCCGCACTGACACACAAGCGCGAACATCCCGCGCCCCACGCAGGCGAGGTATTCCTCGCGTCCGCAGCCAAGGCGCAGATACTCCGCCGCGCGGGAGAATATCTCCCCGCGCTCCGCCTCGCCAAAGCGCCGTTCGAGCGAGGGCATATCGCAGCCGATGCAGAAGACATAGACGATGCTTCTGAGCGGGGCGGGGATGAGCGTTTCCATGCAGTTCAGATAATACCCGTCGTTGCCGATGCCGTAGCGCGGGTCGATGAGGGCGTTGGCCTTTTGCTCGGCACGCTTTTTTCGCGCAAAGACTATCAGCGCGACCACCGCGGCAAGCATCGCCGCGATCAATGCGGCGAGCGTAATGAGCCACCTGGTACGGTAGGCTTCCGCGCCGCTGCTATTCATATAGTCTGCCAGGACGCCGATGCTCTCCGCACCGGAGAGGTCCTCCAGCGCTTGTGCAAGCGCGCCGGCCAGTTCCGGCGTGAGTGCGTTGGTAAAGCCAACATATATCGCGCGCTCTGCGCCGTCATGTTCTATCGTGCAGAGCAGCACTTGACGGCGCATCGCGCCGCTGTCGACCGTGCCGGAGGGATAGGCGGAAATAATGTCCGCCTGCCGGTTCTCCGCCTGCTGCGCCTGCGTTGTGTTCTTGCTGTACGGAAGATAGACAAGATCGTACCCTGTCTGCTCACTCAGGCGCTCGTACAGCTCCGGCAGCAATCCGACATAGCATTCTCTGCCGCGGTCATAGGACTCGATGGGATAGAGATCGGCGTTTCCCGAGATCAGAAGCGTCTCCCTCGCGCTTGCATCCTGCATACAGCACAGCAGCGCTCCGATCGTCAGCACGGCGCAGAGCGTGATTTCCAAGAGCTTTTTTCGGCGCACAGGCGGCACCCCCTCTATTTCAAATCGATCTTGCGGCGCTCGATGCGCCCCCAGCTGAGTTTTTTCTTCCTATAGCCGATAAAGGCCGTGCAGCGCACCCATGCGAGAATAAAGCGCAGGAACACCAGCTCAAAGAGACACAGACAGACGGCCTTGAGGCCGTCGCCGAACGAGAGCGTGAGGTCCGCCGTGTAGATGCGCGAGAAAAAGGCGGTGAGCGTCAGGACCGAGCCAAACACAGCGTAGATCAGGAAAAAGAGCAGCATGAACGGCACGTTGATGAGGTCGCACCACCATGCGAGCACCATCGTGAACACGCCGAAGACCTCGATAAACGGCGAAAGCAGCTCGTAAATGAGGAAATAGAAATAGGATACAAAGCTCACCGCGCCGAACCTGTAATTGGAAAACATGACGCGATGCTTGTACATACTCTGGAACAGGCCCAGATGCCAGCGCTTGCGCTGCTTGCACAGATCACGCAGCCGCTCGGGCGCCTGCGTCCAGCAGATCGCGTCGGATGCGTAGCGAATGGCATAGTCGATGTTGTTGACCGTGCAGTATTCGTGCAGCTTGACCACAAGCTCCATATCCTCGCCCATCGTTCCGCTGTCATAGCCCCCTGCCGCGATGACGGTATCCTTTTTGAACAGCCCGAAGGCACCGGAAATGATGAGTGAGCCGTTGAAGCGGTCAAAGAGAATGCGGGAGGCAAGAAACGAACGGTCATATTCCAGCACCTGCATGAAAGCGAGGATGCTGCGCGGCAGGCGGTAGCGTTTGACGCGCCCGTTTTCCAGCTCCACGTCGTTGGAGATGCGGACGATGCCGCCCACCGCCACCACATTGCCGTTTTCCAATATCGGCTGGGCGATGCGGCGCAGAGAGTCGTACTGCAGAACGGAGTCCGCGTCCATGCAGATAAAGTACGGGAAATTTGCGGCGTTGATGCCCATGTTCAGCGCGTCTGCCTTGCCGCCGTTCTTTTTTCGGATGAGCGTCACCGGTACCTTCTGTGCGCGTGCCTCATAGACGTATTCCTCGCGCTGACAGTTGATCTGCCGGCGAATGGGCCGGTGAACAAGGTGCATATCAAATGTCTCGGCCAACACCTCCGAGGTGCGGTCCTTCGATCCGTCGTCCACCACGATGATCTCATAGGCGCGGTATTCCAGCGTCAGCAGCGAGCGCACGGTGTCTGCCACGGTGACCTCCTCATTGTAGGCGGGAACGATGATACTGATAGGCAGGTAGTAATCCGAGGGCAGAATGCTTTTGAACATTTCCTGCCGGCGGTGCTTGTACAGCTCAAGTGAGCCGACGACGACCGACAGAAACAGAAAGGTCGAGTAGCCGATCAGATAAGCGATAAAGAAATAGCCCACCCACTCAAGAAACAGCTTTATACCGTCGTACATACTGCGTCCTCCTTTCGCTCCTCCAGCTCCCGCACATCAAAGCGATAGCGCAGGATCTCGGAGGCGTAGCGGTCGTGCCCCTCGATCACGTCGATCAGATCGCGGTAGCCGAAGCCGAGCTGCTCCAGACTTTTTGACGCGTTGAAGCGGATATACCAGTTGGGATGATAGAGGTTCCTCTCCAGCACCGCCGCAGTCTCCGCCCCGGGATAGCTCGCCAGCACCGACGAGGCGATGGCTGCATACTCCCAGCGCGCGTTTTCCGAGGGCGTCGCATAGCGCAGCAGATCGGCGTAGGCGGGCGGATAGGGATAGCGGCCAAGATAGCGCAGACAGGAAAAGCGCAGCTCGTCGTCCCGCGCGCCGTCGTTGAGGAGCGCGAGCACCCGTTCACAGTGCGCGCCGGAGGAAAAGCGGAAATAGTTGAGCAGCGTCACCTGCATCCACGGCTGAAACGCATCAAACGCCTCCCAAAGCGCGTCGGCAAGCTCCCATGTGTCGCCCGTGTAGTTCAGCAAGCCGTCGGAGAGGAGCTTGCTGTGATAATAGAGGCTGCTTGCGTCGATGATCCGCAGCGCACGCACGATGATCTGCGCGTCGCCCGCCGTGTAGAGCGCCTGCATCGCGTTCTCGCGGCAGTAGATGCTCGGCTCGTGCAGCAGTTCGAGCAGCACCTCCTTGAGCGGCGCGTCGTCCGCGCCGCCGAGCAGCCGGTATTTCTTGATGATGTAGGGGAAGTACGCCGCCTCGATCTCCTCGCGGCGGCAGTAATCCTCTGCCAGCGCGATCATTACACCGTTAAGCGCCGTCAGATAGGAGCGGGTCAGCTCTGGCCGCCTCGCGCACAGGCACTCCAGCGCGGCGTCAAAGGCCGCCATGCCGTTCACGCGGCGCAGTCTGCGCTCCATGAAGCGAAGGTGCTCCTCGTTGACCTCGCCGGTGAGGGCGAGGTGGTCGAGCTCGCGCTCCACCGTCAGCTCAAGGCGGATGCCGTCGCGGAAGGACCGATGCTCCCTGCGCTGCGAAAGGAGCGCCGTTACAATGTTAAAGAGGATCATGCCGGCGCAGATGCCGAGATAGACGTAGATCAGGATTTGAACAAACACCGGCGTTCCTCCTTTTTTGTTTGTTACTTCCAGAGTTTTTGCATGATATAGTACGAGGGCTTGAGCCGCTCGTGATAGCTGACCGTATTGCCCCAGCCCTTGAGCGCCGCGGGATAGAGCGGCGTGCGCTCCTGCGCCGCGCCGTCGGTAAGGCCAAGGTACATCGTGTCGATGGTGATGTCGTCCACACCGTAGTTTTCATAGTAATCGTCGTGGATGGTCATGCGCGAGGGGTCTGAAAAGTTCAGAAGCTGCCAGGGCAGCTTCAGCTCCACATAGTCGCCCGCGAAGATGAAGTCCGCGAGGGAATCGTAGTCCGGCGCGGCAGGGTTCGCGTTGCCGTAGGCAAGATCGCCCGTCTCGTAGGTCTCAGAGCTTGCCTGCCAGTTTCCGGTGAGCAGCGGCGTCGCCGTCTGGAGCATCAGGTCGATGGGCTTGAAAAGCGGCGTGTCCGCGTCGGGCGGGTCAAGGTAGGCGTCCGCGTCGTGCGTTTCGTGGTAGAACATGGCGCGCAGCACCTCGTAGCGCTCCTGCACCAGGAGGCGGCTGTTGTCCCTGCCGTCGATGGCGAGGACGAAGTCCACCGGGTCCTCAAAGCGCAGGCCGAAGTTTTCGCAGTAGGTGCTGCCCGTCTTGGGCGTGGTGTCGATGGGGATGTAGATCGTTTTCTGTCCGTTCGCAAAGCCCTTTTCATAGGCGAGCAGATAGATGAACTTCTCGTCGTATTTCATCGAAAGGGCGCGCGTGCCGGTATCGAAGAGTTTATCCTCCTCCGTCCACTCCGAGAGGTCGCCGTCCACATAGCAGACGCTTTCCTCCTCGCCGGGGTCGAAGGAGAGCAGGCCGAAATACTGCTCGTTGGTCTGGTAGTCACTCCAGTACGGCGTGCGCTGCAGGTTCACCGCGTGCATGGTGTTCCAGGTGCGCTTGAACCACTCGTCCTGCCAGGTAAAGACGCAGCCGCCCGCGCAGTTTGCCGCGGTGATGTCGCGCCAGCAGTCCACGAGCGCCTGCCCCTGCTCCTGCTCGGACATATGGCCCTGATTGCGTCCGGTGTTCCGGTCGATCTGCGCCATGCCGCGCCCGGTGGAAACACCGAACTCGGAGATGACGACGGGCATCGTATGATGCCGCCGCAGGGCGCGCAGATAGGCAAGGTAGGTGTTCGCCGCGCCGGTCTCATCGTAGAAGTCCGATCGGCGCAGCACGGAACCGATGGGCGTGCCGGGACCGGTCTCCACACGAGAGATGACGGCCTTGCCGTCCCAGATGGGCGTGCGGTCCATCGCCGCGGGGTTGAGGATATAGTTGAGATAGTCGGGATAGTAGGGATAGACATGGTAGGAGGCAAACTGACCGGCGAGGAAGGCATCCTCCGCACGGATATGCTCCACATCCACCTGCGCGCACTTCATAAAGAAAGTCGTGATATCCTCCGGGTAGAGGAAGGGGTCGGTGGTCGGCCAGTTGGAAAACGCCACGAGCCGCTGGCTCTTATAGCGGCGGCTCTCGTATTCAATGATCCGATCGCCCACCTGCGCGAGCATGGACTCAAAGGCGGAGGCGTCCTCCGTCGCGGAGAGGTACGTTCCCTGATAGGGCGGCAGATCGGGGTATTTGTGGTTGGTGTAGGTGACGGTCACATCCTCCCACTCCACACCGAGAATATAGCCGATGACCCAGCGGGAAACATCCTTATTGTAAAAGCCCGATCCCGTGCCCCGCCCGAGCGAGATCTTCTTGTTGCCGTGCAGAACGTCGACCAGTGTGCGCCCGTCCCTGACGAAGGTCTCAAGAAAGTCCTTGTCATAGGCATCGCGGTGGGAGTTTTGGATATAGTCGTTCACCCATACGCCGTGGATGAGCCAGAGCGGTTCCTCGTTCGCTTCCTCGCGCGCGGTGTTGTACTCGTAGAAGGCGTTGTAGAAGTCGTCGTGGAGCGTAATGTAGACGCGCACGGTGTTCGCGCCCATCTCCTGCATCTGGGCAAACCAGCGCAGATAGGTCTCCTTGCTGACGGCGTAGTCCGTCGCCCACTCGCCCGGGATGCCCACGCCGAGGTTCACGCCCTTGACGGTGAACTCCTCCGGTCCCGCGCCGCGGTCCATATAAAGGTGCTGCGCGTCGGTGGACATGAAAGCGCTGACCGGCGCGTCCGGCTGAAGGTCGATGTACCAGCCGAGGTAGTAGCGCGCGGTGTCGTAGGCGAGATAGCCTAAGATCAGGGCGGTGAGCACGATGAGAAATCTTTTCAAGCCGCCGCCCTCCTTTCTCGATGGTGTGGTGGCTCAGTGGTTGAATTTCTTGTTTTTGGATTCGTGGCTGTACTGGCGAAGAATGTCGATATTCTCGTCCATCCACGCGCCGCGCTCGATGCAAAAGCGCTTCATCTGCGCGACGGCAGCCGCGTGTGAGTGCGGGTTGCGCCACGCGGGGGAGAGCATATCCTTTTCGAGCGTGTAGCCCCAGACGGAGAAGTTGCGCTCGACGGCATCGCCGAGCCACGCGGTAACGTCGTCTATGTAGGCGCAGAGATACTCGTCGCTGAGGATGCCCTGACGCAGCTCGCGGTAGCGGTCGATGACGGCGTTTATGAACTTCTCGTCTTTGCTGAGCATATAGTACCAGACATTGTATTGCAGCTCAAAATGCTGCGGCTCTGCGACCGGATGACTGTAGTTGTCACAGGCGGAGTTGAAGTCCCAGATGCACATTTTGTATTTGCCGCGCACATCCCTGTAGATATAGGTGGAAAGCCAGCCCGCATCATAGTTGCAGGTAAACTCGTTGAGGATAAAGTAGTCCACGAAAGAGCTCATGTCCGCCTGCTCCCACCATGCATAGGGCTCAGTATCATAGTCATAGGAGTAGAGTGACTTTTCAAAGTCGGAGAAATCCTGTGCGATCCACGCCGCGCGCTCCGGCGTAAGCCATTTTGTTCCCGGATAGACGATGTCTATATCCTGCAGATTGCGCAGGGCGTATTGGGAGAAGGTCTCGATGTTTTTGACCTCGTTGCCGCTGCCGCGGTCAAGGCGCAGAGCATAGCTCGCCTGCACGGTGTCCTTCGACGGCTCCGTGAGCTTCAAGCGGGCATCCGCGCCGGAGCTGACAGTCTCCGTCATAACATAAAGCCCCTGATACACTCCGTTGAGCAGCACCTCGCAGAAGCGCACATTCGGCGCGTAGTCCATGATCTCGCCCGCAAGATTGTACCACATATAATTGCGGATGAGCGTCTTATCGAGGTACGGCCCATGCAGCGCCCACTCGTCGAAGGCATCCATCCCCAGCATGGCGACATCGCGCGAGGCCGCACCGTCGTCCGTCAGCGTCTTGACAAGATAGCTGTGCTTATCAAAATAGCGCGAGGAGTTGCCTCGCACTCGAATGTCAATGACGCTCTGAAGCGTCGGCGTGTCGGTGGGGTGATTGTTGCCCTCGGCATGATCCACCACCGAGACGGACGCGCGCAGCAGCGTACTGCCGTCTGCGGTCGTGGTGAAAGCATCGTCCTCACGGCCGCTGCCGCCGCTCCGGATGGGAACGCCGGGGATCTCCGCGCCGCCGGTGTCGATGAGAACGAGCGGCAGATGAGAGCAGAGCAGATCTTCTCCGTGGTCGGCACAGGGTGTATAGGCAGGGCGCTCAAGATGCTGATGATAGCGTGGGTGCTCATCGGTCAGCACGGCTGACAGGTTTGTTGCGGATAGGAGAAGCAGCAGCGCACAGGCCGCAAGAGCCATTCGCTTGTATTTCATGTTCGTCTCCGCTCCCCTCTTTCCGGTTTCTCAGTTCGACACCTCGTCGTTCTGCATGACAAGATTGACATAGTCGATGCTTCCCAGCGAATAGATGCTGCCGGGAATGTCCGGCGTTGTCAGCTCCGCGCGGCGCAGGAGCTTTTGCGTGATCTCGTAGATCAGTTCGACCGTATCCTCCGTCGTGTTTTCCACACGCAGCGTCGCTTTGGCGCGAAAGAGCTTGTAGACCTGCGCCTTGATCGGCTCCTGCTTGCTGCGGTGGGCGCGGATGATGAGCAGCATCCGGTTATCGCTCTTGATGCAGCCGAGCAGCAGGATCACCGCGAAGGTCACGGCGCTGCCGATGCAGGCCACGGCATAATCGCCCACGCCGCAGCAGATGCCGACAATGATGGACCAAAAAATATAAACCGTATCGCGCGAGTCCTTGATGGCGGTGCGGAAGCGGACGATGGACAGCGCGCCCACCATACCGAGAGACAGCGCGATGTTGTTGCCGATGACGGTCATGACCGTCCCCGTCAGCACCGCGAGAATGACGAGTGAGGCGTTGAACTTGCGGCTGTAGATCGTCCCGCGGTGGGAGATGGCGTAGGACAGGAAGATAAAAAAGCCCAGCACAGCGGCAAGGACGATATTGAGCAGAATATCCTCCCACGACATATCGCGGGGTGTGGTAAAAAGGTTCAGGATCTGTTGTCTCATGGTGTTTTCCTCCTATAGCCTCGTCTGACATCCGTTTTGGCGGGCAAGCACATATTTGCTGACAGAAAGCTCACTGCGATCCACGCTGTTGATCAGCTCGCGAAGATAATCGAGCAGAAAGCCGTTGTACTTGACCTCAAGCACCACGCAGTACGGATCGAGCACGGGGTTCATGTTCAGCCGCGGTGAAAAGAGGTCGAAGCAGCTCTCGACGGAAACAATGCGGCTGTCAAAGGTAATGCGTATTTTGTTCTCCTTGGCGATAAATGCCTTGCGGTCGTATTCTACGATCGTTTTGGGGCGATAGCACCGGCTGTGCATCAGCGCGTAGCACTCCGCGGCAAAAGACTCCGGATACCGCAGCAGCGGCGCATAGTCGCCGCGCGTGAGCGCTTGGGCATCCTCCCGTGTCACGCGCAGAGAGCGCTTGAGCTGACTTGCGCCCTGCTTCTGCTTCATCTCCAGCATGGCGAAGTCTGCCGCCGGATCATAGCAGCGCAGGCGCAGCTTGCGCCGCAGCTCTACGCCCGCAGCCTTTTCGTGGAAGTCCCTGTCGTCGAGCGTATCGAAGTAAAGCGAGCGGACAGGGTAGCCGCTTATGCCGTTGTGCGGGTCCTCGTGCATGACCTGCGCGAGCCGATGGCAGGCTTGCAGCGCCTCCGGCAGCGAGATCAGATATTTCTTTTCCTCGCGGAACACGCGGTTCACCGATGCTCCCTCCTTTCGCAGAGAAAAAAACTGACCGCAGTCCTGCTAAGGCAATACCGCAGCTTTCACTGCGCGGTGTTGCCTTAAGGGTGCGGTCGGTCGATCATAGGGGCTCTCCCGCTCAGACATATGGCCCTGCAGCATAGTCTTTCGACGATTTTCTATCTTAAATGATTATACAGGGCTGCGCCGCATAAGTAAAGTCCTTTCTGGCATTTCCGGCATTTGCGTGTGCCGTCGCTTGTGCGGCGGAAGTCCTCTCGTGCGCGGGAACCGGATATAGAAATGCCCCTCGTCATGCCCATTCGTTTTTTTCATACTGCACCTCCGTTGTTGTGTATGCCCGTGCTTCCGCAATGACTGTCTGCGCCGACCGCACTAATGTATGTTTACTCTCATTGAAGCAGCCGCGCACTGATCTCCTGCCCTCCATTTCCGACCGTAAGAGGGCTTCTCACCTATAGTGTCGTTCCATACCTCCCCAATTTGCCGAATCACTATCTCCTGTTGACCGCAAAACCACATCATTCTAAATTTGGAACATTTGGAACGCTGCGTTCTTTTTTATACTGATCCCTCATTCTGTAATACGTTCCCGCACCGATATTCATCTGTCTGCAAGCTGCGGAAATACTCAGCTCATTTTCTTCTATCTTTGCCTGCAATTCTTCAAAAAGCTCTGTGTGACGCTCCCTGTGCGGGGCACTCTTGACCTTACGCCAATAACGGTAGTAGGTTGTCTTCCCAATGCTCATTTTCCGGCAGACCTCCGCTACGGTCATCTGCCGCCTCTCCACAAGGTCGAAGCACCGGTGCAGCTCCTCCATAAACCGCGACAGCCGCGCCGCATCATCGGTGTTCCGGCCTGTCAACATCGCAAGGTCGGAAAGCACCGCCTGCCAATGACCTGCCGCCGTGTCAATCTTCGGAGACTTGCAGAGCAATGTCGCCTGCCGTTGATAGAGGGCAAGTGCCATCTCCACGAACGCACCGGCTGTGCCGCCCAGCTCACCGACCATCTCCACGGTTACACTGTCGCCCGCTCTCACATACGCAAGCAGCTCCCGCAGGACGTTGCCGTCCCCATCGGCCTCTGTGTAGACTCTGTCAAAACCCTCCGGCGCTGCGCCCTTTCCTCCGCGCCTGTAATAAAACCTCATGCTGCATCACCTCTGCACGAACTGTACCGCACGACCACACCAAAGGCAATGCATCGCTTTCGTTGATAGCGCCAACCCTTCCGAGTGCCGCTTCCGCGTGCCATTCAGAGTGCCATTCCAAGTACCGGCGGCACACGGAATCTGTCCATGACGTGGTTTTTCTCAACCTGTCCCGCAAAAGATGCAAAAAATCCGGTATCGCTCCAAACGGAACAATACCGGATTTTGTTTGTTTTCAGCCAATGATATCTGCAAACGCAGTCACATCAAAGGTTTGCAAGTTTCAAGCCGCTTTGTGAACGCTCAAAAGATCGCTCACATTTCCTTGATCGCAGCCTGTGCGGCGGCGAGGCGCAAAAATGGATGTATGACGGCAAACCCATCCATATTCTCTATGATGCAGACCACGATACCTACTGTGATAACGGCATAAGTGATGGTATCAACCTAAAAG
>OGYX01000527.1_pt1 | contig 29957 bp, 22 predicted proteins | sample 1576601 | NCBI WGS metagenome assembly OGYX01 (sample SAMEA3541561, study PRJEB24748) | human gut metagenome | biome: human gut; feature: human-associated habitat; material: faeces | place: China | collected 2012 | reverse complement strand
CATTTCTAATGAACGCAATGAATACTTAAGCTCTTCGTTGTCATAAAAGCGCATAACGCCAACAGCTTCAATATTTTCCTGCTCGCTATTATCTTCAAGCTTTAAGTATTGCTGCTTGCGTTCTTTAAAGTCAGCGTCATTACCATCGCACCACAAGTACACCATATCTATTTTGTTATCTTGTTTAATCATATTAATCATCTCTCTAACTAATCACTAATTGCATTTTGTCAAAATACAGGCAAAACAGCGTCAGCCGTAATGGATGGGTTTGCTAAAGTCAAAGATTACTTCGGCGATAAGTTCAGCGATGTATTCAAGACTATAACAATTGACAACGGTTCAGAGTTTGCTGAGCTAAGCAAACTGGAAGAGGCAAGTAAAACCCTTGTGTACTTTGCTCATCCCTATGCTTCGTGAGAAAAAGGCAGCAATGAGAGACATAACCGTTTAGTGCGCCGCTTCATAGCTAAAGGCAAGCGTATAAGCGATTATGGTTTGGATGCTATTGCCAAGATTGAAGACTGGTGCAACAACCTTCCTCGTAAGATATTAGGCTAAAAACCTCCTGATTAGTTGTTTGAAGCTAAACTGGATGAACTTTATGCTATTTGATTAGAAAAAATGTGCAACTTGTTCGTGCAATTTACGTTTAAAGATTTGGAAGCTTTCCTTGTGCGACCTGCTCAATCAACTTTTCCCACATATCCCAAATCTTTTCAGGAGCATATTGTGTCATGTCTTCTTTTGCAGCTTTGCCCATCTTCTTACGCAATTTCTCATCACTCATAAGCTTATCAAGAGCTTGCGCAAATGCATTTACACCATCTTCGCATAAATAGCCATTCTCGCCATCCTTAATAAGTTCGTTAACAGCAGGACAATTTTTGTAACCTATTACAGGCAATCCTGCGCTCATTGCTTCTGTCAATGAAAGAGGAAATCCTTCGTAAGAGCTTGGAAAAGCAAATATTGCAGCCTTATTATATACATCTAATACATTATCTGTCGCCCCCAAAAAAACACTTGTTCGGATAGTTTATGACGAGATATCATATTCTGACATTTTTTATAATATTTTTTGTCATAATCTATATCTCCCCAAAATTCAAGTTTCCAATCAGGGTATTTTGTTCTTATTTTATTAAACGCCTCAATTAATAACATTTGCCTCTTTGTCTGACCATCAATTCTAGCCACATTAACTATACTTTTTTCTTTATGGCATTCCGAATTACTATATTGAGGAACAATATTAGGTATAACTACAATATTATTATCAATATATTTTTTCGAAATATTTACATAAGAAGGAAGTAAAACTTGAACAACCGAACATTTTTCCAATGCCAACTTCGTTAAAGAACTCATATTCTTCAATATGGTTTCCGGATACACATGAAACATAGTTATAATAGGTGTTTGAACTTTTAATTTATTGATTAAAATACGTGTTGCCGAAGGATTGTAGGAAATAATAACATCAAAATCTTTTTCATTAACAAACGGAGCTAAGCGTTTTGACCTAATGTCATCATATATTTCTTCACTATATAATTCCTTTTCATTTTTACTGTAAAAAGAGGCTCTTATTTTCTTCCACCAATTTTTTCCTAATTTGCACCCTTGACCAGAATTTATAAATTTAACATTTTCGTTAACAGCGTAAAAAGGTTTACCTTCATTCTTATCAAAAGCTATTGCAGTTACACTATGACCACGCTCAGATAGCATATTAGCCATTTCACAAAATACCTTTTCTGCCCCACCTGCTGAATTGATCATTTTCCATAGATTTACCATTAATATTCTCATAAAACATCCCTTCTTTGTTAAAATAGTTTTATGGTTTTTAACCCAAATATTTTGTCATCAATTATTTCTGAAGTATCGTCTATTATTTATCATTAACTCTATTCCTATATGTATATAATGGTAAATATTGTTCATCTTGTTGTGTATGTAAATACTCCGCCAAATCATTACTATATTCAGAAATATATTCATCAATATTATTTGATGTTAAATATATACCAAATCCTTTAATATGCGGAATAGTATTCTTAGGCTCAAGCAATCTTTTTATAATAATATCAGATACAAAGTATCTTGTATGAGAAGTTTCTACCCAAAAGTAGTTATTTTTCGTAATAAAATTAATAGTACTAAAATCATAAAAATCTACTATTTTAGCTAATTCACGTTTGAATTCATTAAGATTATTAATATCATCATTAAGGTATGTAACAATATGAGTGGGATTCATAAATACTATTAATTCTATCTTATTGATTTCACAAATTCTCTTGAACTCTTTAATTTCCTTTATCACAGCTTGAGTACGCTTATTTCTTTCGGAATAAACTGTAGGTTTTTTAAACCGCTCATCAATTACATAATTTTTTAAATCTATATCACTGTCATTATCAGTACCTTGTGCGTCTACACTACCATCTATATTTATATTATATTTTAATTTATATACATCTAATTTGTTTTGCATGTATTTATATTGTTCTTTTTCAGGAAATCTAAGTAATAAAGCTGTTTTATATTTAAGATTGTCACTAAACCCTGAGTAACCAACAAAATTTATATTACTAGAAACTTCTTCTGGTAATCTCTTATAAGAAAAATCGTCTATTGCTAAATAAATCTTTTTGATTTTTATGCCTGAAGCAACTAAAGTTTTCAAATCGCGAAGATAATCAAATGGCAATCCTGCTGAATATCCAAGATTATAAGCTGAATCTGAAAAAAGCTTAGGGTTAAACTTTTGTACTCTACTGGAGCCAAAAATAAATGTATCATATTTACCTTTTCCATCATGGAGCAAATAATCCATTTTTGCAAAACGTTCATTAAGATAACTTGGCCGATATTTGCCAAACTCCTTATCAAATACACCATACATATCATATTTGTAATTTATATATGCATTACAGCCAAGTATAATTAAAGCAATGCTTCCAAATATAACTAAAAATTTTTTACTATTCATCTCTACCTCTCAAAATTGAAAGTACAAAAATGCACTCATTTTATTCAGTTGCGATACTGCATAGACAAAACAAATTGCCAAAATCATTGCTGTTGATACTTTAGAGTCAAAACACTTCTCCATCCAATCTTCTGTGCTCAAATACACAATGCTACATAACAAAAACAAAACTATCCACAACACATCGTTAGATGTAAATAAAAAATTATGGCTAAAAGAAATATTAGGAAATAATTTAGCCACTGCCTTACTATATGGATAACAAAACGAAGAAACATCTGTCATAGCTTTAATTATATTAAACGCTTGATCAAAAGAATCCGCTCTAAAAAAAATCCAAGCCAAATTAACGACGTTAAAAGTCAATAGCCAAGTAATAAATCTAGGTAAACTAATATTTAACTTACGCCACAGATGATTTATACATATTGCAACGCCATGAATGCCCCCCCAAATAACAAAAGTCCATCCTGCTCCATGCCACAAACCACCTAATAACATTGTTAGCATAATATTACGCATATGATGGCCATTGCGATTCCCCCCTAAGGGAATGTAAAGATAGTTTTTCAAAAAAGTAGATAAGGTAATATGCCAACGTCGCCAAAAATCAATAATACTACAAGCTTTATATGGGGCATTAAAGTTAATTGGCAAATTGTAATTAAACATTAATGCAATACCTATAGCCATTTCGGAGTAGCCGGAAAAATCAAAATATAATTGTAAAGTATAAGCTAAAGAGCCTCCCCACGCCTCTAAAATAGAAAGGTGCTCCGAATGCCCAAAAACTGTATTGGCAATACTACTCATCCAATCTGCAATAACAACTTTTTTAAACAATCCTATAACAAACCATGTTATACCCCTAGCAAAATTATCAATATTAAATTTATACCTATTTATTTCCGAAAATTGCGGTATCATATCCTTATGATAGATTATCGGGCCAGCAATCAAATGTGGAAAAATAGTTACAAACAATAAATAATCACTTTTAGAATAAGCTTTTGTTTCACCCCGATAGGCATCGACTAAATAAGCTGTTTGTGTAAAAGTAAAAAAGGAAATACCTAAAGGTAAAGCTACATTTAAATGGGAAAATGATGTGTACAACAACGCATTTACATTATCTAATAAAAAATCTGCATACTTATAATAAGCTAAAAACAATATATTAAATGTAATTCCAGTTATTAACCAGATTTTTTTCTTAGTTTCTACTATTCTATTGCCTATAAAAAAATTGAATGCTATTGATGTTAAAAGAATTGGTAAATTTCTTATATCCCAATATGAGTAGAAAGCAACGGATGCTAAAATTAGAAAGTACTTAGAATCTTTATAGCTCGCTTTTTTTGTTAAAGCATAATATATTATCAAAGTAATTGGTAAAAAACAAAAAATAAACTCATATGAATTAAATAGCAAAATAAACCTCCCTGTATAATTAACACTTATCGGTTAAACTCTTTTCTATTAGATTTTTCCACCTATCCCAAATTTTGTCAGGAGCATATTGTTTCATGTCTTCTTTTGCAGCTTTTCCCATCTTCTCACGCAATTTCTCATCACTCATAAGCTTTTCCAAAGCTTGCGCAAATGCATCTACACCTTCTTCGCACAAAAAACCATTCTCCCCATCCTTGATAAGTTCATTAACAGCAGGACAATTTTTGTAACCTATTGCAGGTAATCCAGCACTCATTGCTTCAGTTAAAGCTAAACCAAAACCTTCATAAGCGCTTGGAAAAGCAAATATTTTAGCTGTTTCCAGTTTTTTTAAGACGTTATCGCACGTTCCGCAAAATAATATCTGCTTGTTTGTTTTGGTATCAATCAATAACTTTCTGCACTTGTTATAATACTTGTCATCATATCCGGTTTCACCCCATATCTCAACTCTCCAATCCGGATACTTATCTTTAATCTTAGCAAAAGCTTCTATTAACAAGTGTTGCCTTTTCTGCACACCATCAATGCGAGCTACATTGATAATAACATTTTCTCTGCTCTTGTCTTTGCATAACTGATATTGCGGAACAATATTAGGAATACACACCACATTGTCATGCTTAAGATATTTTTTTGTAATATTTATAAAAGAAGGCAATAACACTTGAATGCAAGCACATTTTTCCAATGCTTCTTTAGTAGCATTAGTTGCACTACTTAATATTGTATCTGGATCATAATGAAACATAGTAATAACAGGCATATTTACTTGTAAGTTTTTGACAAGTATGCGTGTAGCCTCTGCGTTATAAGAAACAACAATGTCCGGTTGAAATGAATCGATAACCGGCTTTAACCTATTTGCCTTAACATAGTCAAAAGCCTTTTCTTCATACTCGTGTCTTTTTTCCCAAGAACCACAAATTGCTCTTCTAATTCGAAAAGCTAAATTTCTCTTTTCTTCATAGCCAATACCTACATTAACAAAATTAACATTGTCATTGACATTAAATCCAGGTTTTCCTACAGTATTGTCTAATCCTACTGCAGTAATATCATATCCCCTATCTGCAAGAGCATTAGCCATCGAAAAAAATACTTTCTCAGTTCCACCTTTAGAATTAATTACTCTCCATAAATCAAGCAGTAATACTTTCACAACAAACACTCCCACATATTTATTTTTACCACATACCAGTAAAGTGATGAATACAATGCGTATTTTCTGTAGTCAGCCATTTATCTTTATCCAAATGAGGAGAAAAGAAATCCCTGGGGTAAATATGTAAGCCACAAGGCAATATCTTATCTGTTCCATCTAACTTTACACCATAATGCATTCTGGTAATTTTACTTACAACCTTAGTATTAGCTATTTCCGTATAGTCATCATCACAATGAACGCAGCTATACCACAACAGCATTTCTGCTACCCATGGATGATATTTTTTAAACCCTATGGCAGCCATAGCTATTAAATTTAATGACTCATACGATGTAAAACCATCTTCTGTCAAAAAACCATCAAAATCCTTTAAAAGCTCTATATCAGTGTCTAAATAAATGCCACCTTCATAGTACAAGGCATGCAATCTGGCAACATCAGCTATAAACGCCCATTTTTTATTTTTCAGAGCTTCCTGCGCAAACGGATATTTTTCAAACGGGAAATTGTCTTCACTCCAGCATTTTAATTCATATTCCGGCGCAGCCAATTTCCAAGTATCAACATAACGCTTAACATCCTCCGGCATCGGCTTTCCACCAAACCAGCAATAATGAATGACTTTGGGTATACGCTCTTGGGAATTCAATACTTCTTTATAAGGATTAAAGTACCTTCTGACTATTGAATACTTTATCAAATCCTTATGAAACTTTATTTTTTGTCTAAGCTCATTTAGGTGATGTCTCCAGCCTATATATTTTCTTTTGTTATTTATATGAAGTTTTAATATTTCTTCAAGTTTTTCCTTTTGTAAAAAATGCAGATTATACATTTGGGGAATATTAGCCAAATTACCTGAATCCTCTAATAATCCAATATGTATATTTCTAAATCTATCAATATATTTAACTTGTTCTATAAAAGAAGTTATATTTATCCCCTGCAAATTCGGCAATACAAATATCACATGCTTATCAGTAAGCTGAAGATAAGATTTTTTTATTGCCTCCAATAATTGCCAATTATCGATAGGCACAATAAATGCTTTCGTTTCAGTTTCTATAACTAATTTATATAATAAATCACAAACTTTTACGAATGCTTTTATGCCATATTTGTCAGATATGCTTTTTTTTATTGCACGAACAATTTGTTGAACATCATTTTCGACACTAAGCTCATAATCATCTAATAACACAAGGCTGTCATTCGTCTTGTTTAGATATTGTTCTAAAGTAAAAAAATGCTCTGGTGTATTTTTATATAAATTAATAAGTCCGATTTCCATTCTTATCACCTACATATTAAAACATTAATCTATTGAACCTTTCGTGGCTCTTTATCATCGACCAATCTCATTTTTCCAAGCTCTGTTGTCAAATTCTCCCTTTTATACTTATACGAACTGTTCAATAAGCTTTCATCCTCATTGTAACGATTAGATTTTATCTGCAGCAAATTGCAAACAGCCTCATACATCAAATCATTCGTAAAGTAAGCGTTTCTATGTTCCTTAAATACAGCAACACTATCACTGAAAATCTGCTTGTATTCATCAGATACATAAATAAACATGGGAATCTGCAATGCTTTAAAGCCAGCAGCGTCAGGATTACGCTTACGGTAAGGATCACCGCCATGGTCGCTAAAATACAGCATAGCCTGTAAATTCAAATTTGCATTAGCATACTTATAAACTTCACTCAAAACATAATCTGTATAAGCAATGCTGTCATCATAGTTTAAAACCATATCAAATTGACCAGGTTGGCTGAATTTGGCAAAGCTTTGCGGATAACGGTTAATGCAATCCTCATGACTGCCCATAAAATGCAACACAACAAAGTTATTCTTCGTCGGATCAACCTTTTTTAAGCAATTAAGCAAATCACCATCATATTGATACTTGCCCTTTAAGCTTTTATCCTCGCTAAGCCATTCCGCATGGTCCGCAGTTTTAGCCACCATAGTAATAGGAGTATCTGCATCACTGATATAGCCTTGGTTGCTGAACCAATAGGTTTCATAGCCTGCTTTCTTAGCAATATCAATTACAGTAACACTTTGATTGAATTCTTTATCATTATACTGATTTTTCTCCGTCAGAGCACGCTCTAACGCAGGCACTGTCTGGCACCTGCTCGTATAAGCATGGTTGAAGAGAATAAAATTATCATTGCCACGCATAGATTTCAGCCAAGGCGAATTATCATTTTTTACATCACTATATGCACTCATATAGTAAGCAGAAGCAGATTCGCCGATAACCATAATAATCGTAGAAGGTTTAGAGTACGCAGGCTTAGACGGCGATACCGTCAAAGCAGCAAAATTTTGCTCATGATAAGCTTTAAAGCGGTTAGCACCTTCAAAATATTCTTTGGCAAATACATATGTCTGCATTACACCGGTATTAAAGAACATCTTACTGCCATAAACAACGGTAGCTAAGCATATAAGCATTGCTGCAACAATATACTTCCTGCTTAGTTTTACAGTACTATTATTATGGAATTTGTTTAAATGCACAAAGCAAAGTAACATTAAAACTAAAGCTACCACTGATGCCGTAATTCCAAAATATCCCAAATTAAGCAGTAAATATTCCTTGGCTTCTTCAGGATTAGTCTGCAATAAAGCAATAGAAGCAGCTTCCGTAATAGGATACTGATAATTTGAGAAGTAAACTAACTGCAGGCATGGTATTAAAGCTGCCATTGTATCTGCCAGTCCAAAGCCAAAAGCTATTATCCTGCTATCCTGCCACTTAATTAAAAGCAGGCGCAAGCATACAATAAAAGCGAAGAAATACGCACCGAACGATTCATCATAATGCTTATCGATAAAGGTTAACGTACTATGATAAGTCTGCCAATAGCAGATAGGATACACAAGAACCCATGATACACCAACTACTGCATGAGGCAACAATTTTTTTAAATTCAGCCCGGCATGCTTCCACGCCGAAACAGCTATAGCTACTGCCAAGGCACACGGAAGATAACGACGCATTTGTAAAAATAACGTAGTTGGACGAATACCAACGGAAGTAAAATAATACACTCCGACTAAGACAATATATGTTAAAGCTAAACTAGCAAAAAATATTTTAGATTTAGATAAAAACCTCATATTTGTGATTTTGCACCCTTCACAACATTAAAAATGACTGATAAAGTCAGCTATATGTATTCTAAGCATCTGTCTGCCCAGTGATTTTCCCTGCATGTTTTTTCCCGGCTGAGGCATATCTACATCAGCAAAGGCAGTGTTTTTGAGATATTTGTAATACTTATCATTAAAGCCCAGCTTTAAGACAAATTCCCAAGGCTTGTATCGTCCCGCATAATGTAAAATAGCAATATTGTTTCTTGCTTCAATAGCTGCTGCTCTAAGGTTATTGTTAAACAAAACCTTAGGTAATAAATCAAAAATCGGCGGAATTACATTCCACGATAACGGTAATTCCGTCCAATTATACATAAAGAGCTTGTTCAAAGCATCCTGATCGTGGTGCGGAAAATTGCCTGTTGCGGCAAGTTCAATCACTTTAGCGGAATAATCATTGGCACGCCACTGCTGTAAATCCATTATGACAACTCCGGAATTAAAGTACTTTTTATCTAAAGGCAAGCCAATAACCGTATGCTTCTGCTTCATAAGTCGTTTTGAAGCCATAATGCCATAATCCGGCACAGCCGCCATAGCTTTACCATCCATATCAATTTTCCACAAAGCGGCTATATCCTGTAAAACTAGCAAATCTACATCCAAATAAATTACCTTTTGCACATCTGCAGGCAATATATTAGCCATATCCAATCTGAAATATGCAGCCTTACTGATATGTCCGCTTGTATAAAGCTTTTCAAAGCCCTTGTATGCTGACAAATCGCAAACAATAAGCTCTGCATTCTTTCCAGCAATAGTCTTCTGTAAATCTGTAATTTTTTCAGCAGTAATAGCGTCACTCAATAAGAAAAAACGCACTTTATTTGCTTCGTCAGTATTCTCTAAAATTGACTCCATGACTACAGCAACATGCTGCGCATAATTATTATCTGCCGCTAACGCAATATTTATCGTTTCCATAACGAATCTCCTCATGGTTTTTTATTTATTATACTATAAATAGCATTGTTATGCTGACTTTTTCGCAATCACTAGGCCTCAACTTATTTGCATTACAGGCCTGACTATATTATAATAATTTTTAGATGAGTTTATAAACAGAAAGGAAGTAACAGAATACATGTCCATTTATATTATAGCAGGCATCTGTCTTTACATCGCTTCTTACGCGTTTTATGTTACATTTTCCCATGGCCTTGGCCACAAAGCAGAATACCTGCAGTTGCGCAGATTTATTCCTTGCGCTATTTTAGCTGTGTTGCCTACTGCATGCTCAAACATTACTTTGTCCAGCCCATTAATAATTTCAAGCTTTATAGTAGGATTATCCTGGATAATTACCTATCCATTATTATACTTTAAAACAAACCATATCAGGTCAAATGATTTTGGTTATCATCTTGATATAGTATTTGGACTTTATGTTATAGGCTGGCTTACTAGTATAAAGGTTATAATTTTATATTTTAATTTTTTACCAACTGCTCTCCTAGCTATAGAATCAACAATTGAATTACTTCTTTTGTTGATACCATTAGCACAATGGGGTTATTACTATCTTTATGATACTTGCATTGATGATAATGGAATGATGATGATTCAAGAAACCAACTATAATGAAGTTATTGAATACTTTTCTTCTTTGCCAAAAATCTTTTTATATACATCATTTGCTTTTCTAGTATCAATCTACAGTCTTTTAATATATACTAATATTAACTTTTTACATATAAAAAGTAATATTAGCATTAATAACCTCATTCCCATTTTTTTGACATTCATTTTCTTAACAGTTTACTTATGGAAGAAGAAAAAAGGCGTATTCATCCGTACCGGTATAGTAGAATTGTACCTTGATGTAAAGGAATACTTCGAAACAACAAAACTTTATGTCCATAACATGAATGAGCGTGTTGCTAATCTGACAGTTACTCCCTCAAAACCTCTTTTTTCCAAACCATCAACTATAATCCTAGTAATCGGCGAATCAGAAGCTCGCGATTATATGAGTGCATTCTGTGATTATCCTCTAAATACAACACCTTGGTTAAGAAACAAGAAAAATGATGATAATTTTATACTGTTCCCTCATGCCTACTCTACAATACCACACACTGTATCGGCATTAGAACGTGCATTAACCGAATATAATCAATATAATGACAAACAGTTCTATACTTCCTGTTCTATAATTGATATCGCACATAAGGCTGGTTATAACACGTATTGGTATAGTAATCAAGGACATCTTGGTTGTGCAGATACTCCCGTAACATTAGTAGCAAATACATCAAATGTTGCCAAATGGACTAAGCAAAATTTAAATCAACTGCAATTTGACGAATCATTATTAGAATACCTTCCAGAAATCGATCCTTCAACAAATAACTTTGTTGTCATTCACTTAAAAGGTAATCACTTCAACTACATAAATCGTTATCCTCAAAGCTTTGCTAAATTCAGCAAACCAGACAAATATGATTTGATTCCAAATTATTTGGACTCTGTTGCATATACAGATTATATTCTTCAACAAATCACCGAATACGCGAAAAAAAATTTAAATCTACAAGCACTTTTATATTTCTCAGATCATGGTGTAACACCTGACCAAAGACGTTCTCCAAATTTTAACGGCTTTGCTGCTGTTCGTATTCCAATGTTTTGTTATTTCTCTGAAGAATATAAGTCTTTATATCCACAAACATTCGAAACTTTAAAAAATCACTCCGATTATTATTGGACTAACGATTTGGCCTACGAGTTGATTTGTGGTATTTTAAACATTACTTCTAATCATTACGATGAAAGTAACAGCCTTGCTTCGCCAAAATATAAATTTACTAAAGAAACTCTTAAGACTGACCTTGGAAAACGATATTTAAAAGATGATCCCAATTGAATATAGCATTCTAGCCTATTTATTTTTTGCTTTCTGCAGCTCATACAGCTTCAAATACTTCATCATAGTATAAATAAAATGCTGCAGACTGGAATATAAACCACTCCAGCCATCTATAAAACCAAACTGCAGTATATAAGCCCGTAGAAAGCCATAAGCCGAATGCACAAAACAGGCTGCAAGTGAAGTCCGCTTTCCCTTGGCAAAATTATCCTCTGCCCAAATGGTAGTATAATGCCCTGCCTTATCCCACCATTGCTGCCATGAATCATAGGTATAATGTTCAATATAGCCTGCCAGCTTTTCTTTCGGCAAATCACATACCGGTCTTTCATGCACTTTATTTTCCCAATGCACCTTATTTACAGGAAAAAGGCGCAACACCTCATCCGGTTTAAAAATGCCATGCTTGTAATTAAAGCCAAATGCATGTATTTTACGCATAATGCTGTACTGCTTTTGTGCTTTTGTTACCATTGCTTTTTCTACAGCGAAGCAAAGTTCATCATTCATTCTTTCATCAGCATCCAAATACAGCACCCACTCGGTATTTACATGTTGCAGAGCGAAATTGCGCTGCGCTGAAAAATCGTTATCCCAAGCACGATAAACAACTCTTGCGCCATTCTCCTCTGCTAACTGAACTGTTTTATCAGTACTGCCGGAATCAACAATCACCACCTCTGCTGCTACCTTCTTGGCATTCTGCACAACAGCAGCTATATTTTTTTCTTCGTTTTTTGTTAAAACAACTACAGTAACGTCACTCATGCTTATTTTCCTCATATCTAAATATCATTTTACTTTAAACAGAAATATCAGTGAATAGTATTTATTCTACTACCATATACTTTTTTACGTAAATACATTATACCATAGCTGCATATTTTATCCAAAGAAAAAGTGCTAAACACTACGTCTAGCACTTTTTTGGCATTTCGCACCGTATTCGCAATTATTGCATGCCTAATTTTAATTCTATTTTCAGCACCGTGTACCAAAACAGGTATTGCAGGCAATTGCCCAGTTTCTTCTTTTGCCATGAACGCTCCATTAACAGCTTATAATTAAAATAATGCTGAGGAGTTTTCGGGGGTAACGGATCCGGCATGCTATCCCAAGGTGATAAATCCAAATAATGACGCCATAATGCGTCAGCATCATTCAAAACCATATGCCAGGGCTTATTTCTACCGCAAAAATGATAAATTAACGTCCCCTTATCAGAACCGCCATTATAGCGTCTGTCAATAAATAATATCTCACCATCCAAAACGAGATTCATAATATCTTGGCTTTGTCCGGAAAAACGGCTGGGATCAGCACCTTGATAAGAAAAAACCTTTTCCGTAATCTGTTCTTTTTCCCATTCGGCAATATCAATCCACATCAGGCCATCGTTAAAATGCTTGCCGCTTTTTTGATGCAGGAAATTTGTTTTATATGCCACAGCCTGAGGCGTTTCACTGGCAGCAGCAAATGGATAGCCTTGTAAGTCGATATCAGTAATTTCGTTAATATCACCAACGCAAAGCATATCTGCATCCATATATAAATACTTATCGATTAAAGGCTTAAGTATTTTAGGCATTACCGAGCGCAAATAAGTCACTCTTGAAAAATGTCTTGTTTTAATATGAAACGTCTGAAAAGGCTTCATATCCATAATATATACATAAAAATTTTGCTGATATTTTTCTGCCAGTTGCCTAGTCTTGGTCAAATTCTCTTTGCTCACACCGTCACAAAAAATGTGGATAGCAAAGGCTTTATCTGGATTATTTTCCAGGACAGATGTTACTGTTACTCCCATCTGCATAAAAAAACGTCATTGATATTAAATGCAATATGAATAATTTTATTAGTATCTTTACTAGCTAAGCATTCATAATTGATTTTTTCTTGTATAAACTGATTTTTTGCAAACTCTTCTTGATTAAACATTGTTTGCTCCTTTTCATACTATCTGACAAGCTCATTTAAACCTGCTTCCAACCTCTACACACAGAAAGCAGCATAAAGCGGTACAGACTTAATATTATTCTCAAAGCCAAAATTACGCATTGAAAGGCGTATACTCTGCTTAATCCCATATCGCTTCACAAACGAATCCAAGCTTTTGGATTTTACATGAATATTCGCCTTACATTCTATAGGCACAACCTCTCCGTTTTGCACAATAACAAAGTCAACCTCTGCAGTTGCTGTGCTGGTCCAATAATTCAGCTTATACCCGTTCGTCTTTAACTGGATTGCCACATAATTCTCTGTTAAAGCGCCCATATATTGCCGAGCTGCCGCCAGGCTTTGTTTCGTAAGCTGCAAGCGACTGTTAAAAAGTCCGGTATCACTAAAGTACAACTTAAACGAACTTAAATCCTCATAAGCAGCCAAAGGCATTAACCCCTGCTCACACTTAGTACATTTTAAAACTATGCCTGACTGAATCAGCCAATCAATAGATGCTCCATAAAGCGAAGAACGCGCACCGGTACGAATAAGCTTATATTGAAACTTATTATTTTCCCTAGCAAGCTGCACCGGTAAAGAATCATAGGCTTCTGCAATTTTCACGCTATCGCCCTTGCCTGCATATTTTGCCATATCCGCTACATAAGAATTATAAATCAGGCGCTTCAGCTCATCTGCATCGCCATCATTCAAGGCAGCAGCTACAACTGCAGGCATTCCACCGGTAAGCAAATAATCCTCATATAAGTTTAAAGCTTCCTTGTGCAAGGCTTCTGGCAACGGCTTATTGGTAGTATAGCATTGGCGAATTAAATCTACCAGCATATCCTTATCCCTTGCCCAAAGATATTCCTCTAAATCTAATGGATATAAGTTTTCCAACTGTACCTTGCCCACTGGGAACGAAAATTGCTGACGATTAATTGCTACGCCAAGCAAGCTGCCTGCCGCAACGACACAATATTCCGTAGCCTGCTCCGCAAAATACTTTAAGGAAGTCAAGGCATGCTCGCAGCTTTGTATTTCATCAAAAATAATCAGCGTCTTCTGCGGATAAATTTTTACACCATACTGTTCTTCAATAACCTTAATAATATAAGCAGGCGTCAGCTTTACTTCCAAATATCCGGCTAATGCTTTATCCTCTTCAAAATTAACATACACCATATTTTCAAAGTAGCTTCGGCCAAATTCCCGAAGAATATATGTTTTACCTACCTGCCTTGCTCCATACAGCAGCAAAGGCAATCTATTCTTAGCATTACGCCATTTTTTTAGGCGCTCCATTATCTTACGGCGCATCACTTCACCATCTTTCTAAAATCTTCTATATTCATCATTCTAGACCAGAACCACCCATTCGTCAAGAAAAATGTAATTCATTGCACTTTTTCCTACGAAAAAATGCAATTTTTGACATTTTTTCTAACGAATATTATACGCGTACATTATTCTATTACAAGGCCACACCTTGAATGTGAAACAAGGAATTCAGAAAAATAACTACCAATCGTCAAAACAGATATTTTCATTAAGGAATAAATTCAATCACTACTAAATCTCTCCGTTTACCTCTCTCCAATGACGATCGTACTAAAAATCCCCCTGACAAATCAATGCCAAGGGGATAATACTGTATAAACTTATATTATTTCAGATACGGAAGCAGCTTTTCTATTAGGCGATATACTTCTGTTCCGGGCGTGGATTGAGAAGCCTTCTTGCCTTTATTGATATTGGCAAGCTTCTTTGCATTGCTAATAGCCTGCTCCATATAAGGTTCCAAAAGCTGGTACATATCAGACCTATTTTTCTTATATTCACTTGTATTTAATTTAGCCAGGCATGAACTGAGCTTTGCCCAATATTCCTGACGATGTAAATCGGAATGAATAAACGAGAAATGCAGCAGGAACCATAGTTCAATGCATTGGTTTGACCAAAGCGCGTGATAAGTAGTTTCTTCGTTACTATAAGTATGGCAAAGGTCGACAACCTTATCAATGTTTTGTGCAGGAAAATCGTCAGTATCATAGACAATCCATACGTGCTTATAGATATTGGAGCTTTTGGCAACTTTTTGCTTTACTTTCTGTAAAAGGTTGAGAGTATTAACACCTACACCGATGATATCTAACTGCACTCTGCCACGATATTTGCTGTTGATAGTGCTTTTGACACCTTGGAAGTAAGCTGGCTCTGTGCTTATACCCTCGGTAGTTATAAGATGATACTCAGGTTGAATCTTTTTAGGAGTGTCACGTCTAGGCTTAAGCCAGGATTTCTTCAAGTCGCCTTTTTTCGGAGGTTTTAAGCTCATTGCCATTCACCATCCTTCAGCATATTCTGCAAGTATGGGTCTGCGCCGTAACGTCCTTCAAGATACTGCTTGTCATAAGCTGCAGTATTGTTGATACGCTCGTTGTTTTCTTTGCGGATTTCATAGAGCGAGTACAGCTCGCTGCTGTGGTTATCTCCTTCAGCGGCAAACCAAATCTCGTCACGGCGGTAAACAGTGTTTTTCATAGTTGCTATATCGTGAGAGGTGAAGATTAGTTGCGCTCCATGCGTATTTAGCTTAGGATTTTTAAACAGAGCTATGATGTAACGCAGTAGCTTCGGATGAAGCTTGGCATCTAATTCGTCAATAACTGCTAGTCGGCCTTCTGCTAAAGCAATCAGTAGTATCGGCAATGCTGCAATGAGCTTTTTAGTACCATCGGATTCATCTTTATAGGATAACTCGTAGGTTTTTCCATGCAGCGTCCTTTGCATGATGAGTTGTTTGCTATCGTTGTCGTAGCGATAGCCGTTGATATCAATACCCATATCATTTAAAGCACTGATAAATTGCCGGCGTATGGTTTTGTTATCAGACAGCATTATCTGTAATTCAGCTTCAGGATTAGCATAGCTGCGGATAATGCAGCTTTCAAACCATTTTTGAGCGTCATTGATAGCAGGTATATCATAGTTGATTGCCAAGAACGATAAGTAGGGCATCTTTGGATTTACATCTCTATTTATTGATGCTTTATTTATACTGGAGCCTAAAGTAATAACTTTTTCTTCACGGTCAAAAACATGGGCAGTGCGTTTGCCGCCTATTTTTTTTCTGTCCAGTGCTTCGGCCATGATTTCATCATGAAGCATAGAAAGGTAATAGCGATACTCGTAGCCATTGGTACGGAAGTAAAGCAGGAATTCTGTAGGCTCACTAGAGGTTTTTTCATCAAACAGGAAGGGCGTGCAAGATACTTTTTGCTGTACTATAAGCTTAGTACGAGTTTTTTCCATATCGTAGATGGGTTTTACCACGGTGGAGATAAGGCAGGTTAAAGCCTGCAGCATATTTGTTTTACCGCCGCCGTTAGGTCCATAGATAGCTGCTACAGGTAAAAGATTACTCGCTGGCTTGCAGTAAATAATATTTTCGGCAAACTCAGGCAGATTAGCTGCCTGCATATCAAAAACTGTTTCATCTTTACATGATTTGAAATTTTTAAATGAAAATTGACAGAGCATGAAATCAACTCCTTTCATGCTCATTGTAACATTAAAAACGCCAAAAATCAATTTTATAAGCTTGTTTTAGAAAATATTTTACTGAAAACGGCATATAAAACTTCAAATTTAATTTTTTACCTGCTACTAGAAGTGCGTTTAGGCGTTTTTTCACCCAAACTCTAAACTATTGGCATTGTTTAATATTCTATCATTTTTCCTAACGAATATCATACGCGTACATTATTCTACTATACAACTACATTTAAAGTATAAAATAAGGAGCAGCTTGCGCCGCTCCCTATCTATTCTTCATCTTCTTTTATCCTGCGCTGCAGCAAAATCAACCTTATCGATAAAACAACAGCACTGCAGATTACACCGATATCCAGACTCTGCCAATAAGCAAAGGCACCATTATTGAACTTGTAATCCAAAAGCAGGCCCACCGGCAGGCAAATTGCCCAATAAGCCAGCATGCTGCACCAAAACGTAGCATTAACATCCTTGTAACCGCGCAAAATGCCCTGAATCGGCGCCGCGATTGCGTCGCCTCCCTGCCACAGCAAAGCGTAGATAATAAACACCTTTACCAGCTCAATAACATGCGGATTCGTTGTATAAATGAGCGCAATATACTCGCGTGCCACCAGCTCCAGCGCCATATAAACTATAGCGATAAAAAGGCTAAGCTCCAAGCCAAGTGCCGTGTAATCGCGCGCTCCCTGATAGTTTTTCGCACCATATTCAACGCCCACCACGATCGTCAGCGCCAGTGAGAAGCTCATGGGGAACATATAAATAAGCGAGGAGAAGTTAAGTGCCGCCTGATGCGCAGCAATAACCTCTGTGCCGAATTTGGCAATGAACAGCGCCACAACGCCAAAAATGCTCGTTTCCATAAAAATGGCCACACCCATAGGCACGCCAATGCGCAGGTATTCCGCTATCAGCTGCTTAACAGGGCGCACAAAGCCCAGCACATCATACTGCTTGAACGGATGCAGCTTCGTCACCACCGCCGCGAACATTACCAAAAGCAGCCAAAAGGTGATTCCCGTTGCTACACCGGCGCCGATGCCTCCAAGGCGCGGCAAGCCCAGCTTGCCGAAAATCAGCACATAGTTCAGGCAAGCGTTGACCGGCAGCGCCAAAAGATAAATCTTCATCGACAGCTTGGTATAGCCAAGAGTATCTACCAGACTGCGCAGCGGCGTAATGAGAAAGAACGGCAGCACACCTATGCCTAAGCCGGCCATATACCAGAGCGCGATGTGATAAACCTCCGGCGCCAATCCCATGCCCTGCAAGAACGGCGGCAAAAAGATAACACCGCCAACAATTATCAGTACGGAAAAGGCTACAGCCAACAGCATGCCATGACGTACTACCGTAGAGATTTTTTCTTTTTCGCCTGCACCCAACAAGTTGGCAATCAAAGGCATCGCCGCCAATAGAATGCCTGCAAAGCAGGTCTGCACCGGCATCCAGATATTACCGCCGATGGCAGCGCCGGCCAAATCCGCATCGCCTGCCTGACCGGACATACTGGCATCAAAAAAGTTCATGCCCATAATCGCAATCTGCGTACCGATAATCGGCAGCATCACGCTCAGCAGACGCTTAACCTTGTCCTTATAATCCTTGTGTAAAATTTTTAGCATATCCTTACTCCCATTTTCCCTAATATAACAAAAGCCATACGGCTGCAAACACAGTCGTGTGGCGAAAAGATGACTATTGAATCAGAAAAAATCCACAACAATTTTTCAGATTTAATTTTAACAATAAGCAGCCTGCTTGTCAAGCTCAGCCTTCTGCTTCTGCCAATTCGGAAAGATAAGCCCAACGATCCACCATCTCATCCAGCTTTTGCTGCACAGCCTCCTGCTGCTTCGTCAAGTCTGCCAAGCGGGTGAAGTCACTGCCGCATTGGTTGATTTCCGCACCCAGCATTTTCAGCTCTGCCTCGCTGCGTGCAATCTCCTGGTCAAGACGCTCCAGCTCCAGGCGCTCGCCGTAGGTCATTTTCTTCTTGGCAGGCTCTTCGGCAGGCTTAGCTGCAGCCACTGGCTTAGCCTTGACAGGCTGCGCCTGCTGCGCGCTTTCCTCTTGCAGTGCTTCTGCATAATCGCTGTAGCCGCCAATATACGGCTTAATGCTGCCATCCTGCTCCAACGCGAAAATCTTTTGCGCAAAACGATCAAGGAAGTAACGGTCATGGGACACAGCGATAACCGCACCGGCGAAGCTGTCGAGATAATCCTCCAAAACAGAAAGCGTAGGGATATCCAGATCATTCGTCGGTTCGTCCAAAAGCAGCACGTTCGGTGCCGTCATCAGCACGCGCAGCAGATACAGGCGGCGTTTTTCACCGCCACTGAGCTTGGACACCGGCACCCATTGCAGCTCCGGCGGGAAGAGGAAGCGTTCCAGCATCTGTGCCGCACTGATGCGCTGACCGTCGGCCGTTTCAATATAATTATTCGCTTCCTTGATATATTCCAGTACACGCATATTGCTGTCCGGGAATTCGCTGTGCTGTGCAAAATAGCCAATCTTCACAGTCTGGCCTACGCGCATTTCGCCGCTCGTAGGCTGCAGCTTACCGGCGATGATATCCATCAGCGTTGATTTGCCGGCACCATTAGGACCAACGATACCGATGCGGTCATTACGCAGCAGGATATAGCTGAAATCCTTGATATAATCCTTGCCGTCCCACACCATACCGATATCTTCCAACTCGATGATTGTTTTGCCAAGACGACTGCTGACGGAGGACATCTCTAAATTTGCTTCCGTCTTGACGTTCTTTACTTCCGCTTCAATCTGAGCAAAGCGCTCCACGCGGTCCTTCTTTTTAGTACGGCGTGCTTCCGCACCACGGCTGATCCACGCCAGCTCGCGGCGGTAGATGTTGCGCAGCTTTTGTGCAGCAGAGGCTTCCGCAATGCGGCGTTCCTCACGCTTTTGCAAAAACAAGCTGTAGTTGCCTACATAAACATAGCCCTTACCGCCGTCTATCTCCAAAGTGCGGTTAACAACACGGTCAAAGAAATAACGGTCATGGGTTACCATCAGCAAAGCGCCCTTGCGCGCCAACAGCTTTTGCTCCAGCCAGGCAACAGTAGCGTTATCCATATGGTTGGTAGGCTCGTCCAAAATCAGCAGGTCCGACGGACGCACCAGCACGCCGGCCAAGGCCACACGCTTGCGCTGGCCGCCGCTCAGCTCGCCCATCTGCTGCTGCAGATTAGTGATGCCAAGCTGCGTAAGCACCGCCTTCGCTTCGCTCTCCAGCTGCCAAGCATATTTATCATCCATCTGCTGCTGCAAATCAAGCAAATGCTTTTGCAGCTTTTTGTTATCAGGCTCGGCTGCAGCCTGCTCCACCGCAGTTTCGTAATCGCGCAAGAGCACCATCAGCGGGGAATCCCCTTTAAAAACCTGCTCCAGAACAGTTGCGTCTGCCTCAAACGGCGGGTCCTGCGGCAGATATTCCATAACTACGCCGCCGGGAATCGTAAGCTTGCCGTCACCGGCCTCATGATTGGCAATCATGCGCAGCAAGGTACTTTTACCGGTGCCATTGACACCGATAATACCGTACTTGTCGCCTTCTTCTACGTTAAAGGTAATATTTTCAAACAACAATCTGTCGCCATAGCTGTACGACAAATCCTCTGCACTTAAAATCATTTTACTTATCTCCCTGTAAAAAATTTACACTCTAAAATTATAACACGCCTGCGGATAAAAGTAAAAAGGACGAACCGCCAAGGCCCGTCCTTCATATTGCTATTTCACTGTTACCTGTAAATTTTCGTTTTCCTCTGCTGCGTCCTGCAAAACCTGCAGCAGCTGCTCGCCATACCAGCCCAGCTTTTCATTATCCGTAACGTTGGCAGGCACAATGATCTGCGTCGGCTCGACGATTTCCGTCAGGCAATCATACAGCGCGTCTAAATTGGCACCGTAATACACAGGTAATGCCAGCGCGCTGCGCAGATATTTATGCAGCGCAGGCACGGAAGTCATGCGCTCAAGATCTAATGTAATTGTTCTCATGTTAATCTCCTTATTTTCCGTAAAGCTTGCTGAAGGACTTGTAGTGATCACCGGTATAGTAAATCAGACCATCGTTAGAAAAGACTATGCGCTTCGCGTTACGATTGCCCTTCACATAATCAATGTCACATTCCTTCCAGTTGCGGCCGTTTTTCTTCGGCAGCTTGCCTTCGTAATTGCCGTAGCGGTCGCCGCCGATGGATTTACCCGGTGCAACCTTGTCGAGTGTGCCTTTTGTCTGCCAGCCCAGCTTTTTGGCTTCATTTTTCGTGATATAGTTGTGCGGCAGGCGCTTATATTCGTTGATGTAGGCAGCAACGTGCTCTTTATCGGTGTAAGCAGCGCTTTCGCTGATTTTGATTTTGCCGCTGTTGGCCTTGACGTTGGCCGCAGTGTTCTGGCCATTGTTGCTCTTGGTTGTATTAACAGCTGTTGTCTGGGTTGTCTGCTTGTCGTTAGTCTTGGGGCTGTTACTGCCGCAGCCGGCAATTATGCTAACGCTGAGCAGTATCGCCAGGAAGAACGCTAAAAGTTTTTGCATAAGAATGCTCCTTTCGTTTTCTTCTCATTATATCACATAGCCAAAACTGGCGCACCATTACCAATACGCCGCCCCCAAAAGTTCACAAGTAATTCCTTGAAAAAAACTATGCTTTATGTTATATTATAGATAAAGAAGACAACCGCCCACAAGGTGGGTTGCCGCTTGAATTTGGTTTGAAAAACCGCCTTGTAGCTGCAAATTACAGAGGCGGTTTTTCTATGTCTAGACTATCTGCTGTACTGAAAGATAAAAGTCAGCAATGCCAGAATGAACATGCCAAAAGCCATCAGGTCTTTGAAATCATAGTTCCTCATAGACATCACCTCGATTCTCTTAGAGAATTTCGGCAATGCCACCCCGTAAACGGTTGTCTTAAAACATATTTTAGCATATAAAACAAAAACATACAACGAACAAGCTGTGAAGTTTGCCGTTGTATGTTTTTTATTTCTCTTCTGTTTTTACCTTACATCTCTGCCATGAGTATAAACCGGCAGCAGCTTCGGCGACAGCTCGCCCTGCACGCCAGCAGCCTTTTCTTCCTCAGCGTAGCGACGTACATGCTCCAGGCTCAGCTTGCCCAGCTTGACGCTCTTCGCTGCTTCGGCAGCCTTAGTACCAGCAATGCGGCCAAAGACGATGATATCCAGCAGGCTGTTGCCCATCAAACGGTTAGTACCATGAATACCGCCAACAGCTTCACCGGCAACAAACAGGCCCGGCAGCTTGGTTTCCGCATCCTTGTCGATAAGAATACCGCCGTTTTGGTAATGCAGCGTCGGATAAATCAAAATCGGTTCCTTGCGCAGGTCAATGCCGAACTTAGCATACATACGCAACATACCCGGAATGCGTTTGGCAATAGTACCTTCGCCATGCAGCATTTCAATCAGCGGCGTATCGAGCCACAGCGCCACACCGTCGAGCGCCTTCACGCCCTTGCCGCGGGCAGTACACTCACGAATGATAGACGCAGCCGCCACATCACGGGTTTCCAGCGGATGCATAAAGATTTCACCCTCGCTGTTTACCAGCTGCGCACCAATCGAGCGCACCTTTTCGGTAACCAGCGCGCCATAAATCTGCGCCGGATAAGCAACACCCGTCGGATGATATTGAATAGCATCCGCATAAATCAGCGGCGCACCGGCACGGTATGCCATAACAAGGCCGTCAGCAGTTGCACCGTAATGATTAGATGTCGGGAAGCCCTGATAATGCAAGCGTCCTGCACCACCGGTTGCCATGATTACGCATTTTGCGCGTACAACCTTGTACTCCTGCGCATCAAAATCCCACAGCACCGCACCGGCAGTTTTGCCCTCTTCGTCCAGCAGCAGCTCAACTGCGGGCGCAAACTCCAGCACTGGAATACCGCGGTTCTGCACCTCGTCGCGCAGCACACGCATGATTTCAGCACCGGTGTAATCGGCGCAAGCATGCATACGCTTACGGCTTGTACCGCCGCCATGCGTCGTCACCATAGTGCCGTCCTGCTCCTTGTCGAACATTACGCCCAGCTTGCTCAGCCAGTCAATAGCCAACGGTCCGTTGCTTACCAGCTCTTCCAAAAGCTCGGGAATATTTTTGTAGTGACCGCCGCCAAAGGCATCAAGATAATGCTGTGCCGGGGAATCGTTGCCCTTATCCGCAGCCTGAATACCACCCTCGGCCATCATGGTGTTGGCATCGCCCATACGCAGCTTGGTAACTACGAGGACGTTTGCACCACCGTTATGCGCTTCCAACGCAGCAGAAGCACCAGCGCCGCCGCCGCCGATAACCAGAACATCAACGTCATAGTCCACTTTTTCCAGATCAAGCTCTACATCCTGCAGGCGGCTTTTACCCTCTAGCAGCTGTGCCAATTCTACCGGCACCTTCTGGCCCTTGTTTGGACCAACCTCCAAAACCTTGAAGCCCTTGGAACTGTAGTCCGGATGGAACTCCTTCAGCAGCTCGTCCTTCTCCTCTGCCGTAAAGCGTTCGATAGAAACGTGCAGACGTTGGGCACGGGTAGCTTCAACCTTAGCCATAGATTTTAACATATCTTCAGTAAATGCACTCACCTTGCCGCACCTCCTTATTTTTCAATCTCACGCTTGTTATACAGGTCTTTGATTTCGTCCAAAGGCATATTTTTCAGCTTTTCCAGCAGCGTTACATAATCGCCGTTTTCAATTTCGGCAACACGTTTAGCCAGATGCTCGCACTTCGGCGCAATATATTTGCCCGTCAGGCGACGGCACAGCAGGCCAACAGCACTGTGGCTGATTTGTGCCGGGCAGCGGGATGCGCAGATGTTGCATCCAACGCAGTCGAAGGAAGCATGTGCTGCTTTCTCGTATTCGCCGCGCTGAGCGTAAGCAATATACTGCATAACATTCAGGCCCTGCGGACAGCCCTTCGTGCAGGCATTGCAGCCGATGCAGCTGAAGATTTCCGGATACAGCTGACCGACAATGTTATCGCTTGCCTTAATCTCTTCGATATTAAAGGTACGCTTGTTAATCGGGAAGGAATCAATCTTGCCAACGCACATGCCTTCCTCAACCTTCGTCTGGCAGGAAAGCACAACCTTCAGCTCAGTGCTGCCCTTTAAACGATAAATTACTGCGCAGGCTCCGCAAAAGCCGCTGCGGCAGCCGCAGCCGCGCACCAGCTTAAAGCCTGCATATTCCATGGCATCCATAATGGTCAGGGTTGCCGGGACACTGTACTTTTTGCCCAGCAGGTAAACAGTTACCATTTCTTCCATATTTTTGCTCCTTATATTTTCTTCTCCAAAAAATGTATATGTGTAAATTAAATTCTGTAGAACTACAAGCGAAGTGCCTACAAGACACCCCCAGTCATCGCCGGCGGCGATGCAAGCATCCTTGCATGAGGCAACAGAACTCTAGAGGACTCACAACGTAAGCAATTATAATATCGTGATGCGAATAAAAATTTTAGTAAATAAGTGTCCGGATTCACAGAAGTGTCGCAACTGTTTGAGCGATAAGCAAACTAATATAGAAAGATATGTAAGCATAGCGCGAGTTTTGCGGCACTTCGTCTTGAATCCACACGAAATTTGCGTTAAGAAATTTTTCCTGAGCTAAGCGATATTTAATTGCGAAGAATCAATACTCGTCCGGCATCTCATCCAGCTCATCGCAAGTAAACACCGGCCCATCCTTGCACACATACTTCTTGCCGATATTACAGCGACCACACTTGCCCACGCCGCACTTCATGCGCAGCTCCAGCGTCGTATAAACCTGCTTCTTCTCAAAGCCCATCTCAATCAACGCCGCCAGGCACAGCTTAATCATAATCGGCGGACCGCACAGCAGCACCGTCTTATCCGGCGTAAACTTCAGGTCCTTCAGGAAGTTCGGCACAAAGCCTACATTGCCCGTCCAGCCCTCCTGCGCACGGTCAATCGTCAGATGCACACGCGTATCCTTTTGCGACGGCCACACATTCGCCAGCTCATCATAACGCACAAAATCTTCCTTACTGCGTGCGCCGTAAACAACATCAATACTGCCGTAATCCTCACGCTTATCCAGCATATAATTGATGACACTGCGCAGCGGCGCCAAACCGATACCACCGGCAATAAACAGTAAATCCTTGCCCTTCAATTTATCCTCGACAGGAAAATGATTGCCGTAAGGTCCGCGTACCGCTATCTGCTGACCGGATTCAATATCAAAATGCAAAAAGTTCGTAATTGAGCCGCAGCGTTTAATGCTGAACTCCATATATTTTTCGTTCGTCGGAGAGGATGTAATGGAAAAAATCGCCTCACCTTTACCGGGAACAGAAAGAATAGCGCATTGTCCCGGCATATGCTCAAACAGCTTACCACCGCCTATTTTCTCCACGCGGAAGGTTTTTACATCAGCCGTTTCCGTACAGATGTCCGTCACCACGCCAATCTGCGGAATCAAGGTATCCTGACAATTACACATCCTGCTTCACCTCCGCTTTTTCCAAGGCCTTGGCAACCTTGACAATATTCAGCTGCACCGGACACTTTTGCAGGCAGCGTCCGCAGCCGACGCAAGCATATTCGCCTTCGTTGTTCTCCGGGAAATATACCAGCTTATGCATATAACGCTGGCGGAAGCGCTCCACCTTCGTCTTACGCGGGCTGCCATGCGCCATCAGCGTAAAATCCTTCGCCATGCAGCTGTCCCAGCAGCGATAGCGTTGCGTGCGCTCTTCCGTCTCCTGATAATCGCGGATATCATAGCAATGACAGGTGGGGCACACATAGGTACAGGTACAGCAGGACAGGCAGCCTGCAGCCAGCTGCTCCCAGATTTTGCTGTTGAATACCTTCAGCTCATCCTTAGTCAGCTCGTCATTTACCTTGAAATCATGCAAAGGCAGTACGCTCAAAATTTTCTGCGTCTGCTCCTTTTGTTCGCTAATTGCTTTTGCAGAAGCAGCTTCCGCCTCAGCCAGCACACCGCCCTCAACAAGCTTCGCTGTCAGCTCCTCGCCCTTGGCAGTCACAGCCTGCCAGCAAAGCTCCTCGCCTGCCAGCCAGGTCTGCACATCCGTCTCCGGAGCGCTAGCGTCAATGCCAAAGGCATGGCAGAAGCAGGTTTCTTCGGGAGCACTGCAGCCTAAGCCGATGAGCACGCATTGCTCGCGTCTTGTTTTATAATATGTATCAACAGGCGCTTTTAAAAACACCTTATCCAAAATCTTAAAGCTGCGCGCATCGCAGGCACGCACGCCCATGACGATAGTCACGCCGGCAGGCGGAATATTTTGCTCTAAAGCCAGCTCCTTGCCGCTCGTCTTAAAGGTCAGCAGATTCTCTACCTGTGGAAAGAAAACGTCCTTGGCGCTGCGGTTTGTCAGTGGCGCATCCAATGCAACCTCCGCATCCTCGCGATACGGTGCAAAGTCCACATGACCGCTCTTGTTCTTGCATGGCAGCAGCAGCGTACCGATATTTTGTAAGGCTGCATATAACTTCGGCAGCTTCTCCTTTGCTATCTTATACATGCTGCGCCCTCCCTTCTACCGCACTGTTGGCCTCGGGATCATTCTGCTTATAGCTTACCTGCGGTGCAGGTGTTTCACTGTCCGCACCGGCCTGATACTGGCCGAAGAAGCTGTTGATATCCTTCATAAACTTCATATTCAGCAACTCCAGATGAATTCCCTGCGGGCAAACCCGCGCACATTCGCCGCAGCCTGTGCAGCGACCTGCAACGTGGAAGGCGCGGATGATATGATACATCTGCTCCTCAACCTCGTCGGCATGCGCCTTGCCTGCTACCGGAGTATCTGGCTTATCAAAAATGCATTGCTCACAGCTGCACGCCGGGCAGATATCACGGCAGGCATTGCAGCGGATGCACTTGGAAAGCTCGCTTTGCCAGAAGGCGAAGCGCTCCTCGGGGCTCATCGCTTCAATCTCCTTGACCTTAGCGAATTTATCGCCGGTGAACTGCGGTACAGGCAGCGGCTCGGCCAACTCCTCATCCGCAATTTTATAAGCTGCGCCCTTGCACATCAGACATTTGTTCAGCAGCACGTCAGCCTTTGCCAGACGCTTTTCGCCATAGGCAGTGTTGACAACAACCTCGTCACCGTCCACGCTCACGCTGATGATGCCCTTAACGCCGGCAGCCTTAATCTTGTTGATATCAAGCATCCCGCTGCAGGGAGTGCCGATGGCGTAAACAAGCTCACGCTTAATACGGTTATCCTTCAGCAGCTGGTTTACTCCGTATGTATCACAAGGCTTTAAGAAAACTGCTGTCTTCTTGCCTGCATGGCTTGTTTCGATTAAATATTTGCAGAGATTGGCAGGGCAGAACTCGTTATAGACAAGCTTGTCGCACTCATCCGCACTGCTTACGGCTGCAGGTGCGTTATCGTAAAAGAATTCGCCTGCCTGCCAGGCCAGCACACGCTCTACTGTGCCCTCTGCCAACAGCTCAGCTGCACGCTTCTGCAGCAGCTTTTCTATTTTTTGCATCGCAAATCCCTCAACTTTACATTCTCACCCAATGCCGCAATATGCTCGGCAAAATCGTTCATCACCTGTGCAAAGCGTGCGCCCTCGGCCGCACTAACCCATTCCACACGGAAGCGTTCACCGGCCACTCCCAGATAATCAAGCATACTGAGCAGCAGCGTCATACGACGACGCGCATAATAGTTGCCGGTAGAATAATGGCAGTCACCTGGGTGGCAGCCGCACATGATTACACCGTCCGCGCCACGCTGAAACGCGCGCAGGATAAAGAGCGGATTCACTCTGCAGGAGCAGGGAACCTTGATGATTTTGATATTAGCGGGATAATGCTTGCGGGCCGTTCCGGCGCCGTCAGCACCGGCATAGCTGCACCAGTTGCAGCAGAAGGCCACGATTTTCGGTTCAAAATTTTTCTTCTCTAGCATAATGCATCCACCTCTGCCAGAATTTGTTGATTAGTAAAGCCCTGCAAATCCATAGCACCGCAGGGGCAGGCTACCGTGCAGGCACCGCAGCCCTGGCACAGCGCATTGTTTACCACCGCAACGGTACGTGTTTCGCGCACGCCCAGCTTAGTGATAACCTGCTTGCTCTCGCCAGTAATCGCACCATAGGGGCAGACATGCGTGCAAGCCAGACAGCCGCTGCAAATGCTTGTATCGCACTGCGCAGTGCAGGGGTTCGTCAGCAGCTTATCCTTCGCCAACAGGCCGACAACCTTGACAGCTGCCGCACCGGCCTGCGAAACAGTTTCTGGAATATCCTTCGGTCCCTGGCACATGCCGCTGAGGAAAATGCCTGCCGTCGGACTTTCAACCGGACGCAGCTTCGGATGCGCCTCTACGTAAAAGTCATCGTTGTCAATGCTGGCAGTCAGCATCGTCGCCAGCTTGCGCGCATCGGGAGAAGGCTGTACAGCCGTTGCCAGCACTACTAAATCAGGATTCAGCATCAGCTTGCGGCCGCTGTTCAGATCGCTGGCAAAAACCGTCAGCTTGCCATCGCCGTCAACAACAACCTTGCCTACCTGACCGCGTACATAATGCACGCCGTACTCCTCCACTGCACGGCGTTGGAACTCGTCAAAGCCCTTGCCCGGAGTACGTACATCTATATAAAATACAGTTACATCAACATCAGGGTATTTTTCGCGGATATACATCGCATGCTTGGCATTATACATGCAGCAGATTTTACTGCAGTAGCTCTTGCCGCGACCGCTCACATCACGCGAGCCTACGCAGGAAACGATAATAACCTTCTTCGGCTCCTTACCGGTAGACGGACAAACGAGATGACCTTCGGTCGGTCCTGCTGCGTTCGTCAAACGTTCCAGCTCCAGCGAGGTGATAACGTCCTTGCTGACACCATAGCCATATTCACCAAACTTGTCGAGAGGCAGCGTTTTAAAGCCCGTTGCCAGTACAATAGCGCCGTATTTTTCCGTAATCAGCTCATCGGTCTGCGTATAATCAATTGCTCCTGCCGGACAAACCTTGGAGCAGATACCGCACTTGCCTGTCTTGAACTTGATGCAGGCCTCACGGTCGATAACAGGCACCTTAGGAATGGCCTGCGCAAAGGGAATATAGATTGCGCCGCGATTCTTCAGGCCCATATCAAACTCGCTCGGAGTTTTGCGGGACGGACATTTTTCGGTACAGATGCCGCAGCCGCTGCACATATCAGCCTTCACACTGCGTGCTTTTTTGCGGATGGTTACATCAAAATTACCTACAAAGCCGCTTACGCTGTCTACCTCGCTATAGGTATAAAGCGTAATATTTTCGTGATTTGCTGCATCCACCATCTTCGGTGTCAGGATGCAGGCAGAGCAGTCGAGTGTCGGGAAGGTTTTGTCGAGCTGCGCCATACGGCCGCCGATTGTCGGCTCCTTCTCCACAATATCAACCTTGTAGCCTGCTTCCGCAATATCCAGCGCCGTCTGAATACCGGCAATACCGCCGCCGATAACCAGTGCGCGCTTCACTACCTGGCTTTCGCCGGGCTTCAGCGCTCCGTTGAAGCGCACCTTGGCAATTGCTGCCTTGGCTAATTTAATCGCCTTAGCTGTCGCTTCGGCCTTATCCTTCAGCACCCAGGAGCATTGCTCACGGATATTAGCAATCTCTACCATGTAGGGATTGATGCCAACGCCCTCCGCACATTTGCGGAAGGTTGCCTCGTGCATACGCGGCGAGCAGCTGCAAACAA
>OGYX01000525.1_pt1 | contig 30041 bp, 30 predicted proteins | sample 1576601 | NCBI WGS metagenome assembly OGYX01 (sample SAMEA3541561, study PRJEB24748) | human gut metagenome | biome: human gut; feature: human-associated habitat; material: faeces | place: China | collected 2012 | reverse complement strand
CCGTGCGGGCATTTTTTTATTTAGGAGAACGCCGCAGGCTGTCTTTCCTATAAAAGAAACGTGCGCCGCCAGGCGCACGACGCAGATATCGCTCAGGCACTGGACGTAATTTAATAGAATCAGGTATGTTTCGAAAAAGGAAGAACTCAACGCTGTTCTTCCTTTTTTTGTGCTTTATTTTGTGGATTTTTCATATGTATTTTTTTGTATTAATGATATATTATTGGTATAATATACAAAAAATAACTTGTTCACTTGCATATGGAGGTCTAAAAAAAAAATGAAAAAATCTGATCGCTACAATATCGGCATTCTTATTGGTGGCGTGCATACTTATTTTCCCAAAGAACATATCCGCGGCATTACCGAAGCTGCCAGAGAATTAAATGTTAATGTGTGTTTTTTTCTCGGAACACAGACCAAAGATTTCTTTGAAGATCTGCTAGGTGGAACTCACAAAGATTCTTTTGATTATCAATTCAAAACTATCCACGATTACAGTCTTATCGGTGGTCTTGACGGATTGATCATCAACTACGGAACTCTTGGGCTTCAATTAAAGAATGAAACTGCGGAAAGATTTGCATTGAAATTTAATGCGATTCCTACAGTATTTCTTACAGAGATTGTTCATTCTCCAAACTGTCATTCCCTGATCTGTGACAACAAAAACGGAATCCACATGGTCATGGAGCATCTGATCAATGAGCATCATTGTCGAAAAATTCTTTTTGTAGCGGGTCCTTCTCAGAATACTGATGCAAATGAACGCAAAAACACATATCTTGAAAGAATGGCTGCGCACAATCTGCCGGTCACTCCACAGATGATCGCACAGGGTGACTACTCTGAATTTGTTGACCGCCAGGTTCAGCACCTTCTGGATGATAATCCGGATGCACAGGCCATCGTATTTGCAAATGATGAAATGGCATTTTCCGGATACCGCGTGTGTGAACAATGTGGTCTTGAAGTTGGCAAGGATATCCTCATTACTGGTTTTGATGACTGCGAGCGCGCTTCCGGTATGGAGCCTCCTCTTACAACCGTTCAGCAGGATGGCGTCCTGATGGGAAAAATGGCTGTCTATGATCTGATAGCCAAACTGGATGGCAGGGAAGTTTTGTCCCGAAGAGTTCCTGTTTCTCTATGTGTCAGAGAATCCTGTGGATGTCAGGAGAAAATTCCGGAAATCCGCAGTACTCCTGTAAACCTTACTGAACAGATTCATAAGTTAAATCGCACAATCACAAATATGAAACTTGAACTGATCAACTTTCAGAGAAAATCCTGGTTTATTCCTTCCTTAGCCAGAAATCTGAATGACTGTATGGATGATGAATATGCTTTTCTTCTGTCAGCAATGGAAAACATGCGTGAGCTTCGAACCAAATGTACTTACCTCTTTCTTCTGGATGAACCAGTCATCTATCATCAGAATGATGAATGGATATGTCCACAAAATCTTCGGCTTGCTGCCTATTATCGAGACGAAGAAACAGCTACTTTTCATCTTTATGACCGCCAGCCTGTAAACGCTGAAAATGGCATCTGCCAGTTAATGGCAGATAACGACCGTCACCAGTTTATGGTATTTCTGCTCTTCTCCGGAGAAAAGCAATATGGTCTTCTTGCATGTGATATCCAACCGGAAGAATTTCCGTTCTTCTATGTGATAAGCCTGCAGATTGGCCTTTCTCTTCATTATCTTGAAATCAGTAAAGTAGAAGTTCTCCGTCGTCAGGAAATGTCCAGGGATCTTGAGCTTGTCCGTGAACGTAACCGGGAACTTGGATTAATCTCCAAATATGATGAACTGACAGGACTTCTTAACTTAAGAGGTTTCACTGAACAGATCAAGAATTTTTGCAGCAAAAGCGAACATCAGCGCGCCTATATTATCTGCGCTGATCTGGATCACCTTAAAGAAATCAATGATACGTGGGGACATCCGGCAGGCAATTTTGCCCTGCGAAGTGTCGCTAATATTTTTAACGGCTGTCTCCGCAGCCAGGACGTCGTTGCCCGCACTGGCGGTGATGAATTCCTGATCCTCCTTAACTGTCAGGAAAAAAACTTCCAGGATATTTTCCGCAAACGAGTCCGGGATGCATGTGCTGCTTTTAATGCAGAATCCGGCAAACCATTTCTCGTGGAGGTTTCTCTTGGAATCACCGAATTCAAGCCAAGCCCGGAAACAGATATTCCTGCAATCATCGAACACGCTGATAAAGACCTTTATGAATCCAAAAAGCTCCGCAAAAACTCCGTTCGTCGACCGTAAAACGGGATGCAATATATTTTAAAATGGGGCTGTCGGGAAATAGATAGCCCCTTAGCTTACAAATATTTATACATTGATTTCAAATACTGCGGATTGTTTTTCTAAATTACCATCATAGGTGTAAAAATTAATCTTAAACATCCCCGAAATAGATAAGTCACAGGTTTTTACACAAATCTGAAAACGAAAAAAAAGCCGGAAACCATTGATTTTTCAAGGTTTCCGGCTTCTTAAATTAGCGTGCGTTAGAGGATTCGAACTTTCACCCTTGCCCCTAAACCCGCATAGAAAGGAGGTTTCCGCTACCGTTTTTTCCCTTGTCACAGGTAAGTCACAGGTTTTTACTATCATATTCTTCTTTCAATTCTTCAGCCAAATATAAATCACTCATGCAGTGCATATCAGATACACCATCACGCATCAGCTGATAGGTCTCTGAATGATAAAAGAAATTCAGTGCTGCATCCAATGAGATTCCCTGCTGCTTTGCAAAACATTCAATGACACGACTATACTTTTTCTGAAGCAATATCGGATTCGCGTTCATACTTCCACTTCCTTTTCTTTCATCACATCAAGAAGATTGTCTACAATATATTCCCTACTCTGAGTATGCAGCACTTCATATTCTGGCACAATATAGCCATTCAAAATATCACTCTTTTCTGTAAATGCCTGATAGACACGTGATGCATTCATCCCCAGCTTTGCTGCAACATTTTCAATACAAAATACAGCAAATTCCAGTTCATTGGAATTTTTGATTTTTTTATCTGTCATTATAAACAGAACCTCCTATTATTTGCATATCCTTCACATATACTTATATTATACATGGGGTCTGGTATCTTATATATTAAATATACAAGTTAATTCAAATTAATTAATTTTTTATAAAATGAATTAGCACAAGATTTGGCATTGTTTTTATCCAAATTAGCTGAAAACTTAATAAACTCTTGTATTTTAGAATTTTGATACTCAAAGGATTTAAGATCAAATTCTTTGACAATATTACACCAACGCTCTACACGCGCACCTCCAGAAGAAATTTTTTGAAGAACTTCTTCATCGTGAGGTAAACATTGCTCGACATAATAGATCCAATCGCTTTGAGAAAGTTTTTGTAATATATCCTCTGCAGGCTCAATAGCCTCAAAGGATCTTCCATAAGCATTTCCTAAAAGAACCATTAATGTAGCACTAATACATTCTTTAATTGCTGGTTTTGGAATTTTCGTTCCCATTCTATTTAATTCTTTAACGGCACTAGGTTCATTATAAAAATTATTCATAGCATAATGTATACTTTTAAGATTTTTAGCGGCTTCAATAAAGGTCAAAGAACGTAAGTTTTCTGGAACATAATCAAAACCACGAACAGACATTAAGGCTTTTGTAAATGCTGAAATAAGTTTAGTATTTCCATCATTTTTATGTTTACTGAATGTTAATCCTAAAAAATATTTATCATCTGATGTAAGGTCTTTCCAAATTGTTCTAATTATTAAAATGAAATTTGACTCTACTGTTTCAAATTCAGCGCCTTCCGTTGATGAAAGCAAATTAACCAAAGTTCGTATTGTTGTTTTTTTATAAAAATATGGACTAGCATTAAGAGATTCAAGCTTTGTAGGATTGCCAGAAAAATCCTCAACTTTTAAACTTGTTCTAAAATCTGTATACTCAATTTGAATATTTGAATCTTCATATCCTAAAATATATTGTATACAAGGTCTGATAACAGAATCACTTTCGTTTTGGGGCATTTCTTCCATAACATCACGCTCTAAATAATGCTGAACTATTTCATTAGCATGTGTTAATCGCATCTTTCCTGTAGCATTTATAAATCCTAACTCCATTGCTAGGTTTATTACTTCAAAAGCAGGTAGGTTCTGAATATAGTCAAGATTGTCAATTCCTACCATTTCACTGACAAACTGAAGACCTAATGCCAAAACTCTATTTCGTAAAATAGCAATAGATCGATTCCAAATAGATTCAGATGCCATTTCAAAGAAACCGGCATTATAATTTTGGGAAATTGCAGATAATTCCCGCGTTTTCAATTGATAATTATAATTCAATATAACATCTAAAGTCGCAACTTTAGGAAGTTCTATGCCTGAATTACTTTGCCAAAGAGCCGGAGAAACTATATCTGAATTATTCGATGGAGTAATTTCTAAATGTGTGTTTTCCACTGTAGTAACCTCCTTTTTTTCATACGAAATAATTGCATATTCATAAGGTTTGGAATTTCTAGTTGCAATAGACGTATTTCCAACTATTGTTCCAACTAAAGTAGGTGTTTGCTTTTTGTAATTTTGAGAACACCATTCCTCCAAATTCTCGCATATTTGAACTTTTAATTTGTCCAAAAGTATTGTTTGTTCCAATGGACTACCTTTTATAGCCTCAGCAAGATAATAGGTAAAGACCCCTTGTTCCAAGTTTTCATCAGGATAGCTACATTCATTTTCAGAACAAGAAGCTAAAGTTACACAGCTTTTATCAGATAGGGTTTCAACAAACAAACTAATTTGTTCTCCTCGCGGCGAAAGGCCAGAATGACATGCATCTAAAATTATAAAACAATTACATTTTTTATTTAACATAATTTCATTTAGTTTTTTCAGCTCAATCGCTGTTTTAGCAATATCACTTTTCTTAGTATTGGGTAATATTAAAAAACCTTCTGATTCAATTTTCATACCATGTCCTGCAAAATAAAACATAACGGTATCATCAGAATCTGCATTATCTATAAGTAATGATAACTTTTTATATATTTGTTCAGGGGTAGTGTCATCATCAATATATGCTGGGATCAATTCCAGATTTGAATAACCATAGTCACAATAATTTACGAGTGTCTCTTGTAACAGAAGCGCATCGCTGTGGCAATAACAAATATCATCATATTCTTTATATTCTTCACAACTAAGCATTAATCCATATCGTTTCATAATCTATCATCCTTGATATCTAATATTGTTCTTTCCGAATATCTGGTATTATCTCGTAAGTTTTATTCCCTTTATACTCTTTAAGATAGTATCCTTATTCTTTTCATGAAGATAAACCTTATTCAATCTGGACTTTTTGTATTTCAGATACGCCCCTTCGGTTTGTTCAATCAATAATTTAGTAAAGTACCTCTCCCAACTAAAGAATTCACTGCTCTCAATATATTCTTCCGGAGCCTGTAGGATTTCACGAATCACATTTTCTTTGAGTAACCCTGAATTCAAAATAATCCATTCAAAAGATTCCGGCAAATACAGATGAATATTCTTTTTTGCCTGGCATTGTTTATATAACCGGTTCATTTCTGCTCCAATAGCAGCTCCATCTGCAATTACACATATCTGCCTGTCATCCGCTTTTTGAAGCAAGTCAAAAATTTTTGTCTTCCCATGTGCACTTTCACACTCCAGATTCTGATCTTCACTTACCGAATGAAAAAAATCATATCCTGAATTTGAATCTTCAACAATTATTTTTTCCGGTTTTATCGGCAGAATATTTTCATCAGAATATATCCTGTACATCTGCTGGTATACTTTTCGTGTATTCTGATATTTCCCCGAAGAATACAGACCATATATTTCTTCTACGCTATAGGGCAGGTTATATAAATTTTCTCTGGTGATCAGTACATAATAATTATCTGAATTCTGAATAGCAGAAGCAAATTCCTCTGTGTTAATAAAAGTATTTTCCTCATCAATAAAAATAATGCTCTTTGAAATACTCTCAAGTATTACATTCCAGTTTCTGCCCTCCAAAACCCTGCATGGAACATCACAACTCACATCAACTCCACTATCAGCTCCCAGATTTTCTGCCTGCCGCAGCATATTGATCAAGGTCGTCTTTCCAGTGGCACTATTACCCTGAATAATTGTAATGTTTCGCTTTATCTCAAACTCATAGTGTAATCTGTTATTTTGTACAATAACCTTATGCAATCCTTTCATACACAGTCACCTTATACATACAATCCTGCAACATTGACAAACTCCAACATATTATGAACTACTTCTCCAGTGTTCAGAATTTTCATCTCAAATTCCTCATCTCCGAATTCCATAATATGCCTGAGATTAATTGTCAAATTTTTGCTTTCAGCAATTTTCAAAATCCATTTTGCACAGTTGTCCCCACATGCTGATGCATTAAAAATTCTTCCTGTTTCATCAAATAACATCAACAATATCGTCTTTACGCCACCTGATAATTCCTTAGGCGAAATAGGTCCAAGAACCGGGCTTTCAATCAGATGAGCACTTACCACATCGGATTTGTCCACATCTCGAATTATCTCAATAGACCGCTTGTCTATGATCCATTCATCCTCATATCGATTATCAAAATAAACTGGTGGGTAATAAACTGCCTCGTCCATTTTTCCCAAGTACACATTCAACATAATTCTACTCCATTTATTAATTAGATTTTCAGTCGCATAGACCTTAGTAGCATTTACTATAATTGCAATATTTTTGAAAATTCCCCATGTTAGGGAAGTTTTATCTCGTCTTCTTTTTACAAAAAAATCTTCTATCTGGTTTCTTATGTTCAAAGTCTCTCTCATATCTTGCTTTCATATCAAAATAATGATCTACAATAAAATTACAACTAACCTTTGACGTAAAATTTGACTCACCCCATACATATCCTGATAAATATTTACATTCGACTAGGTAATCTGCATCTTCTTTAGGCATTTTAAAACTAACCTCTGTACTATTAAACTCATCCATTTGTTTTTTAATTTCGTTCAAATAATTTTCATATTTCTTATCTAACACTTTAAAGTTTGTAGCATTTAATAAAGTTTTACCCATTCTATATTTATGAAAAGGATTTTTATTTCTATAAATCTCGTCAATATTTTTTGTTACAATTTCCATGTCATGAGTAAGACGATTTGTCTCTGTTGTCGTACAGCAAATTCCTTTCATAGAAGACTTCTTTTCTATGACTATTTCATTAATTTCATCTAATATTTTCTTTTGACTCTCCACGCTATCTGTCTGTCTTAATAAATTATATTTATCTTGTGTTAGCTCTATAAAATCCCCATAATAATCAATATATTCTTTTAAAAATAATCTCTGCCGCACCGGATCAAATAAAAACCATATATTAGACCAATTGTTTGATAAATCTCGGTACAATTTTGCATATTCATCAAACCATTCTATAGAATTCTCTTTCTTAAATCGCATACAATGAACAAACAAATCACTTTGTGAAAAGATAAATGCTTCCATATCTTTTCTTCTACATTCATTATAACTCACTACTCCCACTATAAAAGATATAATTGAACTTCCCCATACTCCTAAAATCAAATTTGATATATATGTATTCCAATTATACCCGCCAGAACATTTACTTGGATTCCAATCAAATACACAAAATGCATATAGTAATGCCGATATAACACTGCATATTATAGTTATGTATATAATATTTCTTTGAGTCTTCATTGCCAACCTTTCCTTTTTTGTATAATATTTTTCTCTTCCACAATGACTCCAAATTAATCCACTAGCCTACTATTTTCCGCATCTTTCTTTTGAAAAAAAGCTGTTTGTATTAAACAAACAGCTACCAAACCTCATTTAAAATAAATTACCTCGCTCATTTACATTATATATTATATCAAAAAGCATACATAAGCTTGTTTTTATAAATATTTCTTCTTTAATTTTACCCTTGCTATACACCGATGTCAACACAATTGATATGCATGGTAGTTATATCCTCTTTTGTTGTAAATTAATATCGAATAGCCTTATATACCAAATTTAATGCATTTGATTTTACTCTATCTACAGCAACTTCATCAAACTTACCATCTAAATAGTACGCGTACCCCATTTCATCCCAGTCATTGCTTAATTCTATTTCATAATTTTCAATTTTTATTCCATATTTAAGCATTTCTATAAGTTGATGTTCCTCTGAAGGATCTTCCAGCATTTTACCATTCTCTCTTGTTCTCCCATTAAATACCGCAAAGTAAGTCTTAATCCAGGGTATATTTTCTTCGGTTACATTTAAGAATCCTGAACATTTAGCCAACATACTATTATGTAAATTAGCCAACTGGAAACATTTTAGAACTATCTGTTCAATTAGATCAAAATCAATTGCATCACCTATCATATTAAATGGCACATTATAAGAAAAGAATTCGCGCATATCCTTATGTTTAGTAATATAATCTTTCATATCCATATCAAAAAAATTATTACGTGTGTAGTAATCGCAAAATAAATTTTTTAATTTTTGATGTGTAATTTCACTAATACTATTATTCAAATCACTATTAAGAAATAATACTGACCACATCGCGTGAAATAAAGAATAGTACGTTAAAAAGTACGTTGCCGAAATGCACCCATTTTCACGAGCAACTTTCGACTCTTCAAAAAGTATTGCGGATGTTATTATTTCTCGCCTTGCTCTAATACTTCTGTTTGCCATAATAATTGTCTTTATTTCTGAACCATCGCGAAAATATTTCCTATACTTTGCCATCCAGTCCACATAATATTGTTGGGCTTCATCGTCACTTATAGACTGTTCTAAAAATTCAAAATCGCTATTAACATCTTTTATTCTTCCACTAAATTTCATAACCTTTGCCCTCTAAATTTTTCTTATTTACAATAATAACATAAAAACAGGATAATGCATATTCCTTCATATGCGCAATCTCCCAATCCCTGGAAATCAGTATAGGAAGTATCTTCTGAGTCATGAAATTCATCTGATGTCTCTTTTTCTAGCTTTCTTTCATAAAACGTTTTTTATAGCCGTTATTTTCATCATCTTCAATTACAAAAATATCATAAACATCCTGTTCTTCTAACCACTCTCCCAGATCAACTACAATGAATGCCCCGTCATCTTTTACTTCCGTAACAATCTTTTTGCAGTTTAATTGATCATAGTCAATAAAAATCTCGTTTTTGCATATACGGTAAGTATCCTTCTCGATACTCTTAGCTTCTACCGAAATTGCTAAAAAGCAGTCCATCAGTAATGCGGAAAGAACCATCATTATTCCTTTTTCATCGTTTTGTTTCTCCATTTATTATCATAGTCAAAAGTCTTACATAATAAATATCGTATTTTTTTACATTGGTCACACTTTTTTTCAATATTTTTTCAAATAATAAAAAAGACTTAAGTCACCTCATTTTGATGATGTAACTCACGTCTTCTTTATACTTGTTTTTATATAAATAATGTTTTAAAAATTATCTATTCACTGGAAATACAACTGTCAGGAGCATTTTGAATCTTTCTACCGCGTAAACTGCATGTGGGATTGTTGCCGGCATAACCAGAATTCCCCCTGCTTTGCAAATATGCTTTACTCTTCCAACGGTGAATTCTCCAAGAGTTTCTGAAATGCTGGATACTCTGCCCACCCGAAATAATTATGCTTTTTATTATATTATCGAATACAAGCTCTCTTTCAAAATCTTTATCACTTCATCTGATAATGTCCGAATATATTGTTTTCGTATAAGATCCATAAAGTGAATTCCCGCTACAGACTCTGCTCTTGAAACTGCCACATAAAACTGTCCGGAATCCCAGCAACGCGGATCAATGTTAACCTGTCCAAAGGTTTGTCCCTGAGATTTATGGATACTCATCGCCCATGCGATCTTAATTGGGAACTGTTTAAAGGATCCTACTATTTTTCTAACAATTTTTTTGACAATAACAGTTTCACCGTTTTTGTCTTTTTCTTTGCTTTCTTCTATATCCTGTCTCTCAATTTCTCGTTCATATCTGTATACATCAACCTTCTTTCCTTTATCTGTAAGAACTTGTATACAGGTTGCGTCTCCTCTTTCCTTGCTGATATCAATTATTGTACCCATGGTGCCATTCACATACTCGCCATTTGCATCATTCGCGGTGAGCATCACTTTTGCACCAACATTTACTACCAGGGACTGTTTCGCAAAACTTATATTTTTAATATCCTCATAAGTCACATCGCCCTCAATAATAGCCCAAAATTTCTTTTCTGTTTTTTCATCCAAAGCTCTCATGTGTGCCTGATTGATTTTATCTGCCTTTGCATTCGTTCCAACAAGATAAGGAGCCTCTTCCATCAGATCACTACTCTGATTGCTTTCCAGATACGCAATCACATTCTGAAGATTCCTACCATATTTTATATCATTCAAAATGCCAAGAAATTCTGCATCTTTCTGTCGGCAAACTTCTTCTAACTTTACGCAATGAAACTCCATTTCTTTCCATGCCCTTGAAAAAAATGCATATCCACGCTCGCATATTTCCCCTTGTTCATATTCTGTTCCGTACATTTCCACCAAAATTTCTCGATCTTCTTTTTTTATAACTGGTGGAAGCTGGAAAAAATCACCTACAACAATAAGCTGTACAGCGTTCTTCTTTTTTCCATTACATGAATATCCAGGTTCTAATCGTTTGTTATTCTCTGCAATTATATTTTTCACAATTGCAGAAAACAAATCGAATCTGCACATGCCAATCTCATCAATAATTACAACATCCGCTTCCTGTAAGTAAGAAGATCGAAAACCAGGAGCATCTTTGTACTTTTCAAATTCGATTCCTAGCCCAAATGCTTTATGTACTGTCACTGCACCCATACCAATATTATCAGCTGCAACTCCTGTTGTCGCTGCGATCAGCACATTCTTTTCATCTTTTTCCAATGCCTTAACAGACTGTTGAACTACTGTTGTCTTTCCGGTTCCGGCATCACCAGTCAAGAATACATTAACTCCTGACAAAATCAGATCTACTGCCTGCTGCTGTTTTTTATTCAATTTTACTTTCTTTTTTTTCATCGCAACACCTTCTATCATAGCTTCTCATATTCTTCTTGTTGTCTGAGGAGCCTCCTTTTGAACCGAGAAGCTCCCCGTAATTTCAAAAAAGATTGTTTAAACAGCAATTAAATTTTCTCTTGGTGTTTCTGATAATATTGCACCAATATTTTTTAAGCCAAATGAATATGTCGGATGCATTTGTTTGCCTTTTTCTCTGATTGCTTTCTTTACTTCAGGAGAAAATTTTCTGATTCTAAATAACATCAGACCGCAAACATCTCTAAGTACACAATATGCATATGCTGCTGCATCAAGCTCTGCTGGCTGTAAATAATACTGTTCAAACGGAAGATCTGTTCGATAATTTTCAAACAGTTTTACTGAATCATGTTCATGCTGATACACGTGTCGCATCTCATGTGCAAGTATCTCCATCACGTAAAGGAGCTTTTCTCCCTCTGTTCTACCCGCTATATTTTCTTCATACAATGATATTGTGAAAGTATTCTTTCCACTTACATCATTCCACGCAATTCCGCCAGAATTCTTCAAAGTACTCGAAACATTATTCGGTACATGACGCGTTATCGTTAATACAGGACATTTAACTTGAAGTGATTTTGCAAGTTCTGAAATCGTCTCATAATATATTGTCATATCAGAAACATCCGTATACAATCCAAATCTCTCATCAACTACCTGCACATATTTGTGTGTTTTGTTTGCAATCTCAGACATAATAAGCTCCATGGTTTTCTCTTCGTCAAGTCGATCTGATACAACGATCATCCGAAATAAATCATTTTTTGATCTAATCCAAATGGAATTTATTCCTATTGGCAGACGCTGGTTAGTCAAAATAACAGGACAACGCAAGTCAAACATCATGCACATTGCAGATACGCGTCCATAAATATAAGTCATATCAAGTGCCTGACTTAAGTTAAGATTTACTGCCATAGTTATATTGTTCATTCTATTTTCACTCATATTGCATCCTCCTACACTTTTGAACAGAATGTTTTTTCACCATCACCAGTTGTGCCGGTGATGGTGCTTCCACTCTTTACTTAGTTATTCATAGTTAACGTTTCTACTGCAGAAACAATATTATTGTCATCAAGTATTACCTTGATGCCCTTTGCTTCTTCAACCTGGACATAATATCCTATGCATCTATATTCCTTTCCGTCATCCAGCGTAGCACAGCCTTCTACAGTATCTACTGCAGTTTCGCCCTTATCTTCCAGTAACAAAATTTTTCTTACTGCTAACTCATCATATGGTTTTCCAATCATGCTGCTTCTTAATATTTCGACCATCTGATCAGCAGTACAGATTTCTTTAATTTCGGCGATAGTTCCTTTGCTGTTCACAATGATTCTGACTCTCCAGCCTTCTACATTACAATTCAGATAAATGTAATGATACGCTGTATCATGTTCACATTCATCCGCATACCGGCCTTCGATAAGCGTAAAAGTTTCATCAGTAACCGTTGTTTCTTCTACTGTACAAATTGTGTCGTAGGTGCTAATATTAATGTAGCGACTGTCGATTGTTCGACTTTCTTTCATATGAACATAATCTGCAACTTTGTTCATATTGTACTCTGCATTTAAAAGGGACATTAAAGTTGATACAGTTGCGTTTGTGGTTACATTACTTGTAGTATTCATAGTTGTTCCTCCTGTGGGATATGTTAATTTGAATGTTTATAAGTTCCTTGTCCGGACTTGCTTTTAATCGATTGCTAGCATATTACCACGCTTTTTGTTTTTAGTCAATATGTATATTTTTTTATTTTTTTAGCGCTATATTTTGTGCATATTGTACATATTGTCTTTTTCTCATTGTTAATATGTCATTTTGAGCAACACTTTAGCAAATTTTTATTAGAACAAAAATCCAGAAATATTAGTTGCAGCCTTTGACTTTTAAGTTTTTCTTATTATCATTGCGTGTACCTTTTACCGAATTCATATCGGTCCTTTCATAATATATTTGGAAACTTAGATGGTTTTATAAGAAATTTCCCAATTCTTTATCCTCTATTTTTATTCTGTTTAGGATATCTGGGACTGAATTTCTTTTTTATCTGCCTTCCAAGAAACCATTGATTTTAAATCTCATATTTAATATGTAAGATTTTTTGAATCCTGGCTGATTTTTATAAGAAATCCTTCATGTTTTTTATCCCCTTTGTTTTTCATTACTTTTGGGATATCTGAAGCCTGTTTCTTTTTTATCCAGCCTTCCATAATGTCATGGAATTGATCTTCATATCTAATATGTAAGATTTTTTGAATCCTGGCTGATTTTTATAAGAAATCTTTCATGTTTTTTGTCCCCTTTGTTTTTCATTGCTTCTAGGATATCTGAAACGTGTTTCTTCTTTGTCCAGCCTTCCATATCTCATGGAATCGATCTTCATATTTAATATGTAAGATTTTTGGTTACTTGGTTCATTCCTATAAGAAATCTTCCATTTTTTCTTCTGAATATCTAAATCTCATTCCTTTCAAAGTGTCATTAACATAAACTCCCCCATATAATATGTAAGTTTTTTCGGCACTTGGCTCTTTCTTATAAGAAATCTTTAATTTTTTCTCTTATTTTTTTCCCTTACCTTCCAAATTCCAAATAAATTTGAACAAAAAAATAGTGCTGAGCCTTAAAGCTCAACACCTGACTATTTACACTCTAAGACTTCAAAGCATTAACCTGAAGTCTCTTTTATTTCTTTATAAAATTTATTCCTGTTCCGGTGGAACATACTCCAACAGATCCTCTACCTTACAATCTAATGCGCAACACAAACGTGCCAGAACTGCGATATCAAGTCTGGTAACTTCTCCATTACAATACTGATTAAGCTGTGTGCGTTGCATCTCTGCTCTATGTGCAAGCCTATTCTTGCTTATCCCCTGCTGCTCTATCAGTTCATTTAATTTTATTCTTACAGTCCCATAATCAATATCTCTCATCAAAAACCTCCAATAATTCAATATTTCTATTGACATTATCAGAATATACAACTTACAATTAAAATGTAAGTTGTTAGATATCAACTGTAATTTATCTACTGTTACTTCTTACACTATGGAGAAATATAATTATGTGTGAAAAAATACCATTTAATATAGAAAATATGATCTCAGATCAACAGCAAAAATTTGATGATTTATTTGCAGAAATAAAATATTTAAACCATGAACAATGGAACGCTTTAGATGATCCCTGTTTAATGACTCAAGAAATCTTTAATAGTATTCAGCTACGTCGAATGGAGATAGGTCCTGAACTGGAAAATATTACTACTAATTTATTTATAAAATATCCTGACTATGCTATTTCATATTCCAGGAGATTAGAAAAAGCTATATCTTCAGCCTCTAATTCCGATTCCTTCTCTTTGGACATCTGTTATAAAAATATGCGCAAAGAGATTCTGAAAGAGTTTGGATATGACATTGGCCCATTATAAGGCACTTACTAAAGGCCCGGTATTTCTACCAGGCCTTCAACGCTTTCAACTTCTATTCTGTTTTTCTTCTATATAACTCATTCCAGTATTTCTTTTTTCTTTCCCTTGCTTCCATCGCTTTTAATTGGTCTACAGTTTTCAGCTTTACTGCCTCTGCCTTATACTTTGTATACAATATATATAGATAATTTGTAGGGATTTTATCAACATCCTTATTTTTCATCGCCATCGCTCTATTGAACATATTATCCGTGCAGTTTCTGTAATCTACCATACAACCTTCCTCTCATCCTATTCAGTTGTTTCCTGGCAATTCTATATATTCTTTTATTTAATGATATATTATACTTGAACAAACTGCAAATACTATATTATAGAAGGTTTTTATTTTATGAATTACCCGGTTATTCTCAAATACTCATCCACTGACAAATGTTATATCGTTTCCGTTCCTGATTTCCCCGGCTGCATGGCTGATGGAAAAACTCCTAATGAAGCCTATGAAAATGCCAAACTCGTAATCAAAGAATGGATTGATACTGCACGTGCAGCAGGACGAGAAATTCCAACTCCCACCTTCGGTCAGGACAATTTTTAAGGGACAGATTATCTATTTCTGTCCCTTTCCTGTATTAATTCATTTTCCAACATAGCTTCCAGCCAACATTTCTTTGCGTCTTCAATCATAGCAGGAATATCTTCCCATTTCTCACAACAGGTTATACAACCAGGCAAATCTGGAATTGACACTGTATAGCCGCCCTCAATTGGATCCTTACTGATAGAAATCGAATAATTTTTCTTCCTGTAATAATAGAAGAAATTTTTTATCATAACTTCAGTTCTCCTTTTTTGTACTTCGCCGCTAATCTATAGAATGTTGTTCGTTTTATACCAGTCATGTTCATCGCGGTAACTGCTGTTATCTCGCCGCTTGTCCATCTACGCATTACCTCTGGGTAATTCTCCGGTATCTTCAAATTTGGTCGTCCATAGTTTTCCCAAGCCGAAGTATGTTTCAATGCTTCTATTCCCTGCCGTTGTCGTTCTCGTATGGTCACTCTTTCCTGTTCCGCAATAGAAGACATCACCTCTATCAGAATATTAAGTACCATATCAAATATCCATTCTTGTCCCTCTGGCGGGTCAATTAAGGTAGTCGGAATATCCAGTATTTTTAATCGAATATTATGCTCTTTAAAATACTGTAATTCAGCCTTTATGTCTTCTTTCTTTCTGCTCAGTCGATCTAATGATGTAACAATCAACGTGTCTCCCGACCGAAGCAATGTTGTTTTTAATGCCTGATATCCCGGACGACCGATGTCTTTTCCCGAAGCTTTATCAGTAATAATCTCACGTTCCTCTGCCCCCAGTTCGTGAAACGCTTCCAGCTGTCTGGTCAGATTTTGACCTGTACTGGATACTCTTGCATAGTAATAAGTTCTGTATTCAGTTATAGTATGTACATTTGTTAATGACTTTACATTAGTACTTATAGAACCTCCTTGAAAATGTGTTCAGAAATGTCTTTGAACTCGCGGACATCCATAAATAGCTCAATCAGACATTTATGGACATTCCAATATGTATTATGAGACATTTCCGGTAATATCCGCAAAAGTACACTTTTCCGAACATTATCTATATTATATAAGCGGCTCTTTGGCCGCCCTATAATTGCGAAATCAAAATTATATAATCATCAACAGCTGTGTGAAAGTCCTCTTCTAATTCCAAGAGATTATTTCCATCATAACCTACAGCAGCAGAAATATTTTGAATCTGTCCGTAGTAATACTTTCCTTCTGGATCGTAATTTACATCACCGATATATCCTTTATACTGCAATTGTTTATTCATAGAATTGCCTCCAGAGGATAACTGCATCCATCAAAGCTATCTGTTGTAATACATAATTTCCGCAGCTGTTTTGTTGACTGCTTCGAAGTGCCTCTTCCTACTATATTATGTAATGCCTGAATCATTGCTCTGTGTGCCAGTTCTTCACCTATATTTAGATGCTCCTGCAGACTTCCTTCTTCCTTAATACAGTAACTGATAATTCTGTTTTCTATCAGTTCACTTAAATACATAATATCCCGTTCTCTCATGCAAATGCCTTCTTTCTTAATAAACAATCAAACTTAATGAAAAAACTGGACAGACTGTCCTAAATGATTATTCTTAACTTCAAACGTCTCCAAGGGGTGGAAAGTATGGAAGACGTTTGAGCTAAGAACTTTTGAATGTGGAACTAATATCTACCAGTTCCTAAGTGAACGTTTTATCAGATCTGATATTACATATTATAAACATATGTTCTAATATATTCCATTGACGCATCTTACAAAAATTATCTTCTGGAAAATCGCCAAAACCCCTGAACAATATCTTGACATTTTCGTTCAATCCGTTCTTTTCCATATAAACATATATTTCTTTGTATTACATAAACAATTTTTCCATAATTCTGCACCTCCGAATTTGAACACCCTATACAAATTCCAAAAAATCCGAATTTTAGTTAATATGCACAAAAATTCAAATGTAAAAAATTTATGTTCCAAAATGTATCCCTAAAATACAAAGTGCTGAAAATGCTCAAATTTATTAGAAACACTGCATTTTCAACTATTTTTGTGCTACCATTTTCTTACAAATCAAGAAAGAGAGGTCTTGTACAAAATGACGAAACGCATTAATTATCCCGAACAGCCGGGATCAACTTATGAAGAGCCAACTTACGAAGATCCAGTTTACCAGAAAGATAACGCTGACTTGCTAGTGGCTATATATGACTACTGCTGCCGGAGAAATTACTCTGCAGCACTACAGGAATATATTAACCAGACAATTGCTCTCCTGACATCCAAAACATCCAATTATCCCTATGTAGAAAACCTTGTCATGAATGTTGTCAGTGCTGTTGATATGTTCGCTTTCTGGGAAGGTTTCAAAGCATGCCGAGACATTCTTTCCGGTAATGTTTTCCAACAGATCTTTGAAAGTCTGGACGATGAAGAAGACGACTATGAATGATGCATATGCCCCTAATAAAAGAGAGGTGAAAAGAATGACTGACAATGAAAAAGCTGCTTACCTCCGCGGCCGCCGAGACAAAGCACGTGAAGTGATTCAGGATATATATTGCAATCATGGTGGCAGCAGCCATCCTGTCTATGATTTTTTTCAGGATTCAGAAATTGGATACGAAGAAATCGTCGGTTGGAAGCTAGAGGCCAAAAGATTTTGTGAACAAAAAGTAATAGAAAAATATGCAAAAGACACTGCGCTCCGTCTTTTGCGCACTGGCATGGATTCGTCAGCTGTCCATGCAAACATAAAAGAATGGTTCGACTTAGATTTGTCCGACTTTTCTCTTGAATATCTGACCGGACAAGTAGAAATCGAAAATCATTTTTTTAAAATTGCCGATGCAATAGAAAGAAGGCCGGGAAATGGAAAGTCATAAAACATATCAGGCTATTAATCCTGTAGAGCTTGCGAAAATTTCTCAGGAATTAATAGTCAAAAATAAAACTGCATACAAGCACCTTGCTACTGTTCTTCCTGTACAGCAGATTCTAGACGAAATCATCCCAAAGTTGATCAAATTGTATAAAGGACACGTCGTTCAAATCGTTCAGTTTGAAACTGATCTGTCCTGTATCAATTTGGCTGTATTATTTGATGATTCTTACACTAAGGAAATGCACCAGGCCAAAATGGGAAAAATCCACAAAGCGATAAATTCCATAAATGATAAATACGGACCTGATACTCTCACCGTGATCAATTGCAATTATCGTGATGTGCAAGATTCAAACAAGAACAGTTCCTATATTTATAAGGCACGTAACGGCACAGTAATCTGGGAACAGGAGGAAAAAATAAGGATATGACAGAAGTAAATAAACAGGAGCCACTTATAAGACAAGCCCGCCGCAAACTAGCTGAGCTTTTCCCTGATGATTACAGTGTCTATGAAAAGTGGGAACAATATAAAGAAATTTACGCTTCTGCTTATCGCTCTGCACCAAACAACATGGACAAAATTATTGAGTACTGGATCGATACAATATCTCCTTACGATCATGGTGTACATCATTCTGAACTGGTCTTTCCCCTCAACGTGCTCAATAATACCATTGCTACTGGATACGGTAAGCAACACCTATATGATATCGTTCGAATCATAGCACCGCCGCAAAGTTACGCTATTATATATTTGCTTTGGCAATGCAATTCCATATCCAATGATGAACGCTTGAAACGTGCTAAAAAGGATTTTCTGGAGCGCGGTTATACCGATGAAGATGCAGATATTATCAGAGATTATGATATTAATCTGGAAACACTTCAGGAATGGAGACATGATGAGCCGGAACGTCCATTATCTCACCGTATGTTTGGTGCCAATCCCACTATTAATGCCGGAGCCTCGCAATATCTTAAGAAGAACTTTCCTGATAAAGCAGACTCCTACGAAACTATTTCCAAAGGTATTAATTTATATGTCCAAGCTTATCATGATGCCTTAGAGCATGTTGTCGATCAATGGTTTCTTGTTTGTAGCAAAGAATATGTACAAAAGAAATTACTGGAACTTAACGGATTGTTTCAAAATCAAACTTCACCAGAGAAAATCCGCTCTGAATTTCTTCCAGACATAAAAGCCTCTGCCTATAATGTCTTCAAATTACTGATAGATACTTACACTGAAGAGAAAGATTACCAAGCAGATAACAAAAATATCTCAACAAATTAGTTCAAAATTTTATAATCTGCTCTCCTCTCCCCCAAATCAGCCAGGCTACCCCACCTGGCTGATTTTTATTTTTTTAATTTATACATCAAAATCTACCTATATCATCTCAAAACATACTATTTTCGCATAAAAAGCATTTTTGCTTTCAGCAGACACAGCTTTCCTGCTTCTTTACAGAGCCTTTTATAAAAACATATAATATTACCGCAAAACCTTATAATATCGTTGCAAAACCATTCAATATCACCCCAAAATCGCTTTTTGCATGATTTATTTAATATTTATATTCAGATTATCTTCTGACTTTTCCCCTTTCTCTATATCAGCTATACCATATATAGCCTCAGCACTTTCATGTTATGTCGCTTTTGGCATAATAAATTTTTTATTATGTCACTTACGACATTATGGATTTTCTATTATGTCACTTATGACATTATAAGTTTCTCATTATGTCACTTATGGCATTATGAATTTCTCATTATGTCACTTATGACATAATAAACCTCATATTGTATTACTCATAACATTCTTCATTTTGTTTTACAAAATTTGCAAACATATTAATTCTATGATTGTTATACCTTTTACAGAATAATCTGGATCCATTGCCTTTCTTCTGGTTTACCCAAAACAAAGCTCCTTTTATATGTAATAATATAGTCTTTATTCTAGAAGAAAACCTATCAAATATTTACTTTTATGAATATGGTTTCCTCCTAAAAGTTGACATCAACTTTTATCAAAAATTTTCCCATTTTCGCATCAGAGCCACCTAAAAACGCATTATAAAACACTCTTTTAAAAACTTTTATTTTACAAAGTATCAACTATTATCCGAAAAGGGCAACTTTTTCCCTGGAAAAACAATTCTGTTTCCCTAGAGGCGTGCAACTTTTACTCTCTTAAAAGTTGATGTTTAAAAGTTGACAATATGCGATTTTTACAAAAAATCCTGTTCCAAAATCTATCCCTAAAATACAAAACAGAGAATCGCTTTTTGCTTGTCTGATTCTACTATATTTGCTGTATTTATGGTGTTATGCTGTATCTGTTAAATGATCTCCTTATCTACGGTCGCTGCCATAAATGGATTATGTATGTTATGGAGATGGTATGCAGTCCAGAAATTTATACCGTAATGCGACTTCTCTTAGCAGCCGATGAACGTACGGAAGAAGAACGCCTTGATGCTGCTAAAAAACATTATCATACTGTTAAATATGGACGTATTGATAAATCCCACTGCTGAATCTTATGGCGTTGATGCAAATACACTCAGAGAATGGTTAAACAGACTTCCTAAATTAACTTCTGAAGAAAAAATCTCCGTTCCCACCACTAAAACAGAAATAAAAGCAGAGAAAATAATCAAAAAATTTCATCCTGATAAATACGATGCCTACACATTGATCAGACAAAATTTAGAACTTTATGATGCCGGATGCAAGGCAGCTGTTAAGAAATGTGTAAAACAATATATCAGATGGGGTAAACAATTTCATTTACTTGAGAATTTAAGGCAGTTCAATAAGCTTATAAAATCTAACCTGGGAGATGCCTATATAAAGGAGCATTTTCTTTCCTCTGTTCCGTCAGAGAGAAAACCACTATTTGAAATGTTTTTAAAGTGTATTCCTGACAAAATTGAAAAATCCGAAGAATCGGATTGATTTGTTCTATTGCAGTTATGAGTTTCAATTCAACTTATTTTAGTATCGTATATCAGTATAAGGCAAAAAGTACACAGTAAATAGCTAATACCGTGCTTTTTGCCCAAAATCATAAGCTAATTTTACATATACGGTAAATGTGTTATTTTATACACTTTTCACATTGCATTAGTCTCCCCTTGATTCTGTTAAAAATGGGTAATATTCAACAATTTTCTGTTTGAAGCATTGTATATATTCTTCTGTCGTCAAAGCCTTTCCATATCTTGAATCAATTTCTTTCTCACCTTCTTGAGTGTGGAGTTTTTCAATTCTTTGATGACAAATTTCTTTTATTAAAATTTTAATACGCTCTGCAAAAGGGTTTGATAAAAATGCTTCCAGACTTGCTTTTTGCCAGCAAATACTTTTCACCTTGTTTTCTTCATAATACTGTATTCTTTTTCTATCTTCTTTTTCTATCTTCTTTTACTGCCAGCTGTGCAATTTGTTCTACTTCATTATAGATACGACGCACATCATAATCGCGTCTTGTAATCTGTATCCATTCTATCCCCATCTCCCGCAAATTACCTTCGTTTTCAATTAAGTTTCGTCCGAGATCCAATTTTTTTATTTTTGTTAATTCTTCTATGGGAGACACGTCTGTAATATGATGATAAAAGAACTGCAAATCCTCAATATTTTTCTGGCATCTTAATCCCTCACAGTCTTCAACCCCATTGTCAATAATCAGTGTTTTTAATTGATATCTTGCATTCTTCAGCCAACTAAGATCATCACCATAATTGTAAGTAAGTCTGAGAGATTCCAACTTACGCAATTGAGCAAAATCTTCCGGCACTGCATCCGGAACGTTACGCAATTCTAATCTTCTAAGATTACATAGTCCAGAATAATCCATGTGTTCTTCATATTTCTTCTCTATGCTGTCAGACCATTTTTCTTCCGAGTAAAACAACTCCAGCTCTTTCAAATTCGGAAGATTTAATTTGGGGGCATAGGCCATTCCATTTACAGTCACATGCAGTGCTTCTATATTAGCCAGATTTAGTCTGCAAAGCTCTTCCCAGCCAAAACAATATTGTGTAATAGATATCTTTTTCAGATCATGTGCCATCTTCAAAATACTTGGAATACTTTTAATAAGTTCTGTGTCTCTACCTGCTATATATGCAGTTTCTATTCCAGTCCAGTCGTTTGGTAAATCATTGATACTTTCAAAATGCACAGAAGACTTTTTAACCTTATCACAAGTTGCCAAATATGAATTATATTCCCAAGCATCTTTGAACCACTTTCCATATTTTTCAAGCCCTTTTACAATGTTAAAATACTTAGCGAACAACCGATTATACTCTTGTTCCACTGTTTCAAATGGCCGAACTATATAATCTAGCTTAATATTAACTTCAGGCATATCGTCATCTTGCTTTTCCTCCAAAAGATTCTCAAGATCATACCATAACATCACATCATCTATATCGCAAACCTGTGCCTGTTCTTTTTCTGTTAAATCGGATCCAAGGAATTTTTCATATATGGTGCTTAAAAGATTTTCTTCCTGTTCCTGATAAGCGTCCATTTCTTTCTTAAATGGACGCGGTACATCAGACATATAGCATTCACTTGCATCATGTAATAAGCATGCCAATATAACTCTTGCAGAAAGACCTCTTGCCTCTGCTTCCTTTGCACAACAAATACAATGTTCTGCCACTGACCAGAATTTATGTACATGACCATTTCCGCGACATATCAATGATAAAGCATGCGCAATATCCTCGATGCATATTGCCATCGGATCTGGACTCATTGGATAGAAATGTTTTCCTGTAAAAGTTGTAATATAATCACTCATAGCACTCAGACCTTTCACTCATTTTCTCTGTCTCATTCTATTGTTGCATCAATTCTATTCTTCAATCTGAGTGGAATGTCTTCTTCTCTCTCCCAGATAATAGTATTTTTTTGTGCTATATCAAAATGTAATTTTGTGCTTTTTTTGCAAAGCTGGATAACTGTTTTACCAAGGCCCATTGCATACCCTTCTTCAAAATATGCGCCATTATTTTGGTGAGTCAGATCCACAACAACAAATTTACTATCTCGTATATGTTTTAATAATTCTGGTGTAATAAATTCATTATGTTCTACTTCATCAATAAAAATAGCATTATATTTTGCCTCAGAAATTCCCTGTCGTATTGCTTCTCGTAATTTCTTTGTATCATCACCAAATTTCATAGCCACTAACACGTCATTACCCTTGCTGATTTTTCTTTGCCATTCTTCTATTCTGCAATATCCTTTTGGTGTAATAATAAGATTATTTAAATTATTATCCAATATTTCCCCTTGAACATAACCATTTTCGCTCAGATAATCAAACATATACATTGCTTGTGTTTCTAGCTCATCTTGACTTCTTCTTTCACCATTAAGCGGATTAAATCGATCTACAAAAAAGCAGCTATAAAGAGCCTCCCTGTCTAGTCCAATCTTATCGCCCATATATTCCGATAAATCGTTAAGTTTCAACAGAATCTTGTCTGTTTTTTCACTTAGCGTACAAGGATACCAGCTGTCCACCATTAATGAATCAAGATAAATCGGCATTCCATGACTATTTGTTTCATTTTCTATAGTCGTATAATATCGTCTCTCATTATTTCCCGACAACGTATGTTCTTTAAATCCCCTATAAAATAGAAATGATGCCAATTTATTTTTATCTATCATTTCAAAATTATTATTTCCCTCAGATATTTTATACATGCCACACACTGGGCAATTTATAAACTGAGACACCGGATCATGAATTTGCTCCACTTTAGCATTCCTACTTCCACATACCATGCACATATTATTCTCCATTATTACACCCCTTTCTACTACAATCACAAAGATTTATCCCTTATTCCACACCCAACGCTTTAAACACCGCATCCTCCGCACTTTGATACGGAATCAACTGAAATGCGCTCATCAGATCAGCCGGAACATTTGCGAAATCAACAAATGAGGTACTTGGAATCAGCACCTTCTTTGCACCGCTATCCAGGCACACTTGAAGCGTATTTGCAAGTTCATCCACCTTTATCATCGTGCCACTGATTGTAATATCTCCTAAGATTGCCAGATTGCTGACCACTGGCTTTCCCAGTGCAATGGAGCAAAGGGCAACTAACGTAGGAAGTGCCAGCTTCTCGGTCATGCCGATACCCTGCAAATCCTGATAATTGATGATGTAATCTTTGGTCGAGGTGCTGATAGAGCCACTGATCCGGTTGCCATTTGCTTTCAAATAGTTAAATGCCGTGTTCACCGCTTCCTTGCATTTGGAATCACTGCCTAAGCCTGTCCGTTCAATTTTGCCATTGCCTGGAAGCATCTGGCTTTCCAAACGGAATACACCAATCATGCTACTTTTTCCTCTGGATACGGTATAAACCTGTCCTGGGTTACACATTCCATCCGGTATCAGCTTACCGCCACCCTGTTCTGGTACGGAAACATAATGTTCTGACATATCTTCTAGATCTATATAAGAGAAGTTTACATCATAAAATTCCATACCGCCCAGTTTCTTCAATTGCTCCTTGACACGGCGACGCATCTCCAATGCAATCTGAATGACTTCTTCCAGCTCCTCTTTGGTAAACTCACCATTTGGATACATCAATTTCAGATAACCATCTATCATACGACGAACCGCAATTGTATCACGCTGATTCAGATTTCTCCCCAAACGGAAGTAGTGGTCAAGTGCATCTCCATACTGCTCCTTGCGGAGCTCTCGGATGAACTCTGCCAAATAATCACTGATAAAACCGTAATCATTGGTAAAATGCTCCGGTCTGAACTTCGGTATCTCCCATCCTGGAAGATAACAATGCATACGATCAAGAAATGCTGTATCTGTTCCCATTTCCTGTGGAAAAGGTGCGAACAGACTGGAGGTTTTCAACAGCACATCCACACTCTGATTGATGTTTCCAACAAACACCATCGACGCAGTAGCAGCTTTTTCTTCTTTGCCACGGGCAAAAGAACCGGATGCCATATAATCCTTCATAATCTGAATGCCATCTTTATCTTTAAACTTGATACCTGCCACTTCATCAAAGGCTACACAGTCCCATAAGCCGACCAGTCCGACCGTTTTGCGTCCCATATTGTAAAACAGGTTTGCAACCGTCGTCTGTCCACCGGAAATCAGGATACTATTTGGAGAAATCTCTTTGTAAAGATGGGACTTACCAGTGCTCCTCGGTCCCAACTCACAAAGATTAAAGTTGTTCTCCACCAGCGGAATCATACGGGTCAGGAGCAGCCATTTCTCACGATATGTAAATTCATCCGGCTCCATGCCGACAGAACGAAGAAGAATATCCAGCCACTCATCTTTAGTAAAGACTTTTCGTCCCTGCTTCAGCTCGTCAATATCAATGTGCGGCATCTGAATCGGTGTCAGTTTACGGATACTGATTGGAGAAATATCTTTCTGCTTTTTCTGTTTGGAACGAAGTGGATTTCCATCAATATCCTCAATGCCAAAATTATTGTCGCCTTCCACCTCATAATCCAGCTGAACAATACACCAGATGCCGCCACAAAGCAGGCGATCAAATTTTTCCGGGTATTCATCGGCAATCGGTACATTACCAACTCCCAAATTAGAAAACTCTGCAAAAAAGCAGTCCTTTTTCATATCCAGTCGGACAGTCACCATATCAATGATCGTGTGACTGCCTTTCTTTCGCAACTGAGACAGAATCTTCTGTGATTCATCCGGGCGTACAAAGTTGTCAGCAAGAATACGCTTCACATTCTGTACGCCTTTTTCAATGACCATTTCATCATCTGAGCTGCAATACTGCCCCAACAGAAACTCAAGGACATACACAGGAACGTTCGCCCCTTCCTTGATTTTCTTTGTCAGGTCTTTCCGAACAATCTTACCGTCAAAGTTCTGACGGAGTTTGTTCTTTACATTTTCTTTTATATTAAAACTGTCCACTCAAATCTCTCCCAAGATATCTAATTCTCATATTTTTTTCGTCGTAAATCAAAGGCTGGCATTGTACCTTCAAGAACATCTATCACTCTGTTCTTAATTATAGAATCTTCAATTGCACCTGCTTCATATGAAATAGAAAAACTATTTTTATCCATATTACAATATATTATTTGTTCTGCATCACAAGCTACTTCAATATATTTCTGTGGTAAATATTGTGCATCCTCGATTGAGCTCTCATACTCACTATTTCCTAAAGAGTCTTCCTCTGAATGTCCATCAACCCACGTAATAATCCCTTTATAATCATCTGCAAAATTTTTAGGTCTCTTTCTGAATCTTTCTTCATTCAAAAATGATGCATGATCCATAGTTTTACTTTTGCAAAGATGACCTATGATATCTGACAAAGCACTTTTTCCACTTCCCTTATTTCCGATAATAGATACAAGACCTGCATTTAATGGAATCTGAAAATCAAAACAGTTCATATCTTTATGAACACAATCAGTTTTTCTATGAACAGCAATAGTATCAATATTTACTTGCTTGTTTTTACAAATACGATCTAAGGCTGGCGGAATATCACCTACAAAAACTCTTTCTTCTGGTTGATAAAGGCACTGTTTTAGACCAGCAAAAGTAAATTTACTCTTAATCCACAAAGGATTTTTCTGTTCATATTCACGTGGATCATGACAATCTGAACATATAATGATTGGTTTTTTTCCTACAGAGGGCCATATATATTTTTTATAATCATCAATGTCTCTTTTCTGTCCAACTTCAAAAAAGTGTATTTTTTTACCAATTTCATCTTTTGCAGCAAATTGATGTGGTAGTGCCTTGGAATTTGGTAATTCTTTATCAATTCCATTTACTTTTCTTCCAGCATGAATAGATATAAGTGCATCGTGCTCGTTAGCAAACTCCACTATATCATTAAAATCCCAATAAATTGTCTCATCTGCTTCTTTTGCTTTAGCCTTCTGACGATACATAATTGCATTGAAATCTTCAGACAACTCACTTAGCCTACTTTCACAGTCAAAAATCAATATAATATGCAAATTATTCGCATTTTTATCTGTTCTCAACTCAACACCTGGAAAAAAAAACAATATCTGGCGCGATTGATCGTAAATGTTCGATTCGATCTTTATCAATTACAAAGTGGTCTGTAATTGCCACCGCTTTAATATATTTTTCCTTTAATGCAGCACAAAGCAACTGATCCGCATCATTCCCTTTATATTTTGCATCATATGAAGATGCAGTATGTAAATGAAGATCCCATCTATTCCATTCAGATCCCCTTGTATTTTCCATAGTCCTTCCTCCCTCGTATTGACGTTGCTCAGCTAAAGAAATCGAACTCATCCACCGCAAAAGCGATGTCAATCTGGAACGGCTCATATTGCGGCATCTGTAATCCCTGTTCATCTGCAATTACCAGATAGTAAGTAGCGGTATTGCTGTATTGCAGAGATTTCAGATTAAACTGGCAGCGGAAAGTTCTTTCTGCACCGTTGTCGCTGGTCTTATCTGCAATAATCTTCTGGACATCACTGATCTGCTTGCCGCTTTCGTCCGTAAAGTAAACCTGATAGGTAGCTGCTTCACGGTTTGCACTGACTGCATCCTTCTGATAGAAGTTCAGTGAGAAAATCATATTGCTGATTTTACGGTTTGCAGACAGCAGATTTACTGTGACAGGTTTGGTATCATATTTCTGTTTATTACGCTTGTATTCCATAGAATCATTGCGGAGATAATGGTACTCAATCACCGGAACAACCATTTCCTGTAAACTGATACCACCATGCACAAAGTTCATACCACCGCCATTCATCTTGATACGGATATTTTCCCTCGGTGCAAATCCATCAAATTCTGTATTTCCATCCAGAAATTTTACAGGCATTAAATAATCAGGCTGGACATCTTTCTGCAGAATTGCATATCTTCTGCCATATTCCACACATCTCCTGTTGCTTTCTTTTTTTATCACATCAGAGTTTACTGCATCTACATCAAAAAAGCCTCTTTTAGCAACCTTATCCTCTTCCTTCAGAGGACTGTATGTGTAAAGGAATCCATGGTCGGCCGTAATCAGAATATTCGTGCCGCCAAATTCATTTACAATAATACGCACAAGGTTCTTCAATTCTGAAATCGCCTTATCGCAGGCAGAAAAAACAGCGGTGTCAGAAGTATGGCTTGCTTCATCAATGGTATCGTGATAAATGCAAACCACATTCATCCCCTTTACCAGCGCACTTCGTTCTGCTCGCCTCATGGCAATGATGTCATTGTATTTCAAAGCCACACTTGCTGGATCTTCTGATTTTAGAACCTTATCCCGGTAGTAAGTGTTTGCCGTAGACTGCCCGTCTGCCAAAACCGTCAAAATATCGTTCCGAACTTCTACTGTCAGTTCTTTATGCGGCAGTAACGCTGCCATACCAAATTTCGTAATACAAGGAAAGATACTCTGCATACTACTGAGAGAAACCTTACTTTGAGTTTCTCTCTGAAGCTGATCTGCCATAGTTGCAGCCACTTCATAGCGCATAGCATCAGAAATAATAACAAACACTTTGTTTTCAGATGTTTCAATATGAGATCGATAGAATTCCTCTTGCTGTGGAATTTCTAAAATTTTTCCATAATTTTTCAATTCATCTGCGCTCACATCTGACCAGTTATTACCCAATTCTCTCAGAAACCAATTTTTATACAGCCCCTCAACTTTATCTACAACATGCTTGAACAAATCATCCAGTAAAATATTCGAAGTCTCCAAACTCTTTTGAAAACTCAAATGAAATAAACGATAATATGTGTCCATCTGATAATAATTTTCCGTATATTTTTTCCAAATATCCTTTGCTTCTGCAGTATGAAATCCAGCAGAATGTTCTTTAAAAAAGTTCTGCATATTTGCCACCTGCATAAGACCATCGTAAAAGTTTTCAAATGGCTCATACCATGCACAGGTTCTTCGTTTTTCAACAGTTTCTGTAATGGTATCCACATCAATGATATGGTCGCTGATCTCCGTCATCAGTTTTGTCAAAATCACTTCGTTGATGCACGGGAAACACTCTGTCCCTGCCAGATCGTCCACAGTCAATTTTTCAAAACGCTGATATAAATGAGTTTCATCTTCAACATACCGTGCAACATCATATAATTGCTGAATATCCTTGCTATAAAGCCATTCTGATATAAACTCATAACAATATGCCTGATGTGGCATAGAAATAAAGCTATCTAATCCTGCAAGGTACTCCTGCTGCATGGTACGAGTAGCAGCGGTCAACAACAAATGAATTGCCAATCGGCCAAGATCTGGTTCTTCTTCAGTAAATCCATACCTCTGACGAACCATTGCCCAAAACACCTCGTTCGCCTGATATTTTAAGAAATCCTGATAAACTGCATTATTATCCAATTCCAGTCCGGCCTTAAACACACTGCGGAGAATTATATTCGACTGTGCGTCTTTCAATCCACAAATCGCCGCCATTACAGCCATGTGTAACTGAGACGGAATGGCCGGAATTTTATTCTGTCTAATGATTTTTTCACGACGATCTATTGCCTTAAAATATGTTCGATAATGTTTGACTAGCTTCCGCATGGATGGATTCGATACAATTCCCATCTCATCCATCCAGATAGAAATCAAATCAGCCCGGAACTCCTCACTGTAAAGCTCAACATCCAGAAGCCAGTTATCTTCCGGATGGTCATATACTAAAGGACTATAAACCAGATAATTTGTCGTTAAATCATCTACCGAAAGCAGTTTTTTCACAGAAAACGCATTATTACCAGTTAAGGTAATCACCTTTGCATTTTCCAAAACTATCTCATCCAGTTTATCCTCAAATTCCTTATCTTCATCGTACCAGAAGATGATACGACGCT
>OGYX01000522.1_pt1 | contig 30173 bp, 25 predicted proteins | sample 1576601 | NCBI WGS metagenome assembly OGYX01 (sample SAMEA3541561, study PRJEB24748) | human gut metagenome | biome: human gut; feature: human-associated habitat; material: faeces | place: China | collected 2012 | reverse complement strand
GGTTCACTGGAAGCCAGTGCAGTGGGCGAGAAGGACTCAACCGCTAAAAAGATACAGGTACAAAATCTGCGCAGTGTAGACGGCGGCCTGTATGCGGGCGGATTCTTCGGCTTGGCTGATGTGGCCGGTGTGGCACAGATATCCGGTAAAGACGCGAACGGCAACGAAACAAAGCTGCTGCAAGGTTTGATTAAGCTGGGGAAAACAAAGGTGTTGGAAGCCTTCCGCACTTATATTTACGATTCCACAGTCACCGGCGTTTCGGATGGTCTGACCGTGCGGGCATATACCGCAAAACAGCAAGGAACCTTGAGTGAAACCCGTTACAGCGGTTGTGCAGGCGGCTTTGGCGGCGGCATGATGGACGGCAGCGTAAAGAACAGTGCTGTTTCCAACCTTGCCAACGTAGAAGGACTCAACTACACAGGCGGCTTTGTCGGGCATCTGGGAAAAAGCGGCGTGGCTGACATTGACAAGGTAAACGTTCTTAAAGAGCTGCTGGACGCCAACGCGGGTGTGCTCGATTTGTTCGGCTCCCATGTGGAAAACTGCACCGTGACCGGCTTTGGGCTTGGCACGGTGGTCGAGGCCAAAGGCGGTGAACAGCCCATTGCGGGTGGCTTTGCCGGGTATGCAGACCTTGCCAAAATCAATGGCTGCAGTACCACGGCGCTGAAACAGGTCACCAGCGGTGAAATCGCAGGCGGATTTATCGGCAAGACCGATATGAACTATGTGGTTTCTGCTGAATTGCAGTCCAAACTGCTGAACACTGTCTTTGAGATTGTCAATAAGCTGCTGAGCATCCTATATGTGGGTAAGTTGCAAAACCTAGGTGTACTGAATGTTGATTTGGGCTGGGTGCTTACAGTTAAACTCTTGGCCGATGGCAAAACGCTTGCCGTTTCTTTGCTTGGTTTGCAAATCGGCGTTGCACTCAACCAGAAGGCGGGACCCGGTCAAAGCGACCTTGCCATTATCACTATCGGTGACTCGGTCATTGAACTGCCCTGTACGGAAAAAGGCGGCATAGATAAAGACAAAATCTCCAATGTAAAAATCAACCTTATCAAGGGCAACCGCACAGACATTGACGGCTGCAGCGTTACAGGCATTTCTTCCGGATACGATGTATTTGCTGGCGGTGCCGGAAATGATGTAGATGGCACAAATGAGGATGGTTATTCCGGCGGCTTTATTGGCCTGAACCATGAAGGTCAGGTCAAGAACAGCACCATGACCCTCTGCGATGTGGTGCGCGGGACACCAAACTTGGTCGGACCCTTTACCGGCGTGAATGATTTGAAGTCGGTTTACAGCTTCAATACTATCCAATCGATTGAGGGCAACAACAACTACTATTCCATCTACCGTGCCTTTGATACAGTGCTGAACCGGGTTGTCAAAGCGGATAGAACCACAATATTCAGCACAGCTGAACAGGATACCTCTACCGGCACCAATTATAACCGGTATGATGTAAAGCATCTGGAAATCATCAACGCATACGATGATTTGAAGGATGCAAAGATGGAGGATACCACAGCATCCAAGACCGCAGACCTTGCGGCTTATGAGAGCCCGGCGAAAGCGGTATTGATGCTCGATACCCCCACAAACGCAAACCCCGACAGTACAACTACCGAACCTGCCGATACCGCAGACCCCTGTAAAAAGAAGATTGATTTGACCATCAGTAAAATCTGGAAGGACTTTGCCAACATTGACGGCAAACGCCCGGATAGTATTACGGTCAAAGTATATCGGCAGGAGTTTTCGAAAGACGGCAACCCCGTTCGAGATAAAGTCTGGCATGCGACCGTAACGATGACGAAGGACGATGCTCAGAACGGACAATCCTCTGTTTGGCGCACGGTGCTGAAAAACGCACCTGTGCTGGAATATACCATGGGTTCGGACGAGAAACCGACCAATACCATCAAAGCCTACTATGTCTATTCGTTTGAGGAGGACCCGGTCCCCGGTTACACGACGACCGAATCTAAGTATGACGAAAAGACATACCACGTAACCATTACAAATACCCACCATCCGCGCCTGCCAGATACTGGCAGCATCGGTGACTGGATGTTTGTGATGTTCGGCGTTGGAATTCTGCTGTTTGCGCTTGCTGTACCGCGCAGACGAAAGGATAAGGGGGAGATGGTGTAACAGCATACGGTACAGGAAGAAATACTAAGAAACAAGAAAAACAAATGAAAGGACACTTGTTATGAAACATTTTAAGCGTGCAGCCGCAATGTTGCTGGCTGTTGTACTTTCCCTCTGCTTGGCAGTGACCGCGTTTGCGGCAGACACTGTTCAGGACACTGGCACCCTGCGTGTAACCGGTTCTGGTCTGTATAACCCCGGTGATGGTGCTGGAAAAGGCAAGAATGTAACCGCAATCCGTATGTTTACTGCTCGCGTAACTGGTGACGCTACCGCTGACCCTGCCCAGAAGAACGAGTTCGACAGCTATGTGCTGGAAAAGAAGTGGGAGGATTTCTTCAAGCAGGCCGAGATTTTTAGTGCCATGAAGAATGCAAGCGTTATTGGAAGTGATGTGGAAGCTACTGCCATCACTGCCGATGAGTTGAGCAACGCTGCCGTTGCGTATATCAATACCCTCCTGAGCGAGACGACTAACAACAAGGGCACCACTCTAGTTGACTTTGCTCACAAAGCGCAGAAGTGGGTGCGTAGTGATGAGCATAAGGCTGATTTTACCGACAATGTTTTAAAGTTCACCGCCACTGCGACACCGGTTTCTGGTGATACCGATAAAACCAAGGGCACTGCCACTTTCTCCGGCCTGACTGCTGGTTACTATCTTGTATTCCCTGAGGGCGGTTCTACTGGCAAGAATAGCCGTGGTACTGATGCTATCCTTGTGAATGTTCCTAAAAACGGTGGTGTCACAGAGCAGACCATTAAGAGCACCTTCCCGACTGTGGATAAGCAGGTTTCTAACAACAAAACCGACTATAAGGACAACACCACCGCCCAGGTTGGCGATACCGTTACCTTTAAGCTGACCGCCAAAGTTCCCGATATGACCGACTACACTACCTATAAGTTCGTTTTCCATGATACTCTGTCCAATGGTCTGGCTTATGATGCAGGCACTGTAAAGGTAACCATTGGCGGTACTGAAGTGACCAAAGAGGGCAACTACACTGTGACTGAGCCGACAGGTGAATCCAAGGAACTGACCGTCACTTTCGCCGACTTGACAAAAGTTACTGACGCAACTGCTGGCAAGGATATCGTTGTTACCTACACCGCAAAAATCACCAAGGACGCTGTGACTACCAAGCCCGCGACCAACAAGGTTTACCTTGAATACAGCAATGACCCCAGTGGCACTGGCACCGGCACCTCCAACCCCGACGAGAGCAAGGTTTACACCTACGACATCAAGATTGATAAGTTCTACAAAGAAAATAGCGCGGAGAAGCCTCTGGCTAACGCGACCTTTAAGCTGACTTCCGATGTGGATGGTAATAATGTAGTTAAACTTGTCGCTGAAGCGGATGCAAATACCTATCATGTGCAGGGTGAAGGTGAAACTGGCACCGATACCGTTACGACAGATGCAACCGGCAAAATCACTATCAAGGGTTTAAACGCAGGCACTTATTATCTGTATGAGACCATTGCTCCCACTGGTTACAATAAGCTGAAAGAGCCCATCGAAATTGTAATTACCCCTGATACAAAAGATTTGAGCCAGTTCACTTACAAGGTAAACGGCAAAGATAACACTCCAAACGACACTACCATCAAGGTCGAGAACGTCAAGGGCGTTATGTTGCCTGAAACTGGTAGCATCGGTACTATCGGTCTGACCGCGCTGGGCGTTGCCGTTGTGCTGCTGGGTGTGTTTGCTCCCCGCAAAAAGAAGAAGGAAAACCGCTAAATGAAAGACAGGCTGCTTGGACTGGCTCGCTTACTACTGATTTTGGTAGGCGTTGGCATTCTGGTATATCCATCTTTAAGTGAATATCTGTCCGAGGTTCATGGCAGCCGAACGACCGCTTCCTACGATGATTCGGTCAGCAAGCTTCAACAGCAGCAGCTGGATGAATTGCTGGCCGAAGCGCAGGAATACAACCGTCAGCTTGCCGAACAGGGCAATCAAACGGATTCCATCGATAACCGGGAATCTGAGGACAAAAACACCGAATATTGGCAGCTTTTGAACTTAGATAGTACAGGTATGATGGGCTACATCACCATACCGCGCTTAAATACGACCATTCCGATTTATCACGGCACAGCCGAGTCTGTATTGCAGGTGGGGGTAGGTCATGTTATGACTACATCACTGCCTGTCGGCGGCGAAAACACCCATGCGGCGCTTTCCGGGCATCGTGGTCTGCCTACCGCCAGTTTGTTTACCGACCTTGACCAAATGCAAGTCGGAGACATGTTCTACATCAAAGTGTTGGGACAAACGCTGGCGTATCAGGTTGACCAAATCCTGACTGTGCTCCCGGAAGAAACCGAGCATCTGGCTATTGAACCCGGCAGAGACCTTGTTACTCTGATTACCTGCGCGCCCTATGGTGTCAACTCGCATCGTTTATTGGTGCGCGGAACAAGGGTAGAATATATCCCTGAGGATATGCAGCAGGTCATGCAGGAGCAAGCCCCTGAGAACTGGTTTGAAAGCCTGCCTATTCAGTTCCGACACGGACTGACGGGTGTTGCGGTCATTCTGGTGGTTGTGGTGCTGCGTTGGCTTGTACTGCTGTTCGCTAAGTTTCTAAAAAGGAGAAAACAATCATGAGCCTGCCCGGAATCCGCAAAATTTGCGCCGTTCTGATGGCAGTGCTGTTGGGATTCGCTTTTCAGACGGTGGTGTTTGCTGCACCGCTTGGTGGAACATGCTCTATCACGCTCGATGCACATTACCATGAGGATGACGGAACGACCCGATACCTTGCGGGCGATACGTACGCTCTGACATTGATTGCCGACAAGACTGTCGATGCCGCTACGCTGGATGTCACCTACACGGTTGTGGACGCTTACCGCGCCTACGACTGTGACTGGGATGCAGCGACAGCCTCTGATAAGCTGGCTCTTGCCAAAAAGCTGGCTAAGGTTGCGGTGCCTGATAAAACAGGAGTCACCGACCGTAATGGCAAGCTTACCTTCGGAGGTCTGAAACCGGGTTTGTATCTGGTGGTACGCTGTGATGTGGCTGAGGGAAACGAGGCATATATCCTTGACCCTTACCTCGTCACACTGCCGAGTATTGAGGACGGTGCTGTATACAAGGACATCGAAGTGGACGAGAAGTTCGCTAAGGTGGACCCTGAATCTCCGAAACCGAGCCCTGAACCGACAATCGGACCGCCTGCAAAAGAACCTGCGAAACCGTCTGTACAACCATCTACGCCTGACAAGCTGTACCAAACCGGACAGTTGAAATGGCCCATTCCGGTATTGCTGACACTCGGTATGGCACTGATGCTGCTCGGTGCATGGCTGCAAAGGAAGTCTCGCCATGAAAAGTAAGCTTGGGAAAATCTGCACCATTCTGGGCGCGGCTCTGGTATTGGCAGCATTGATGCTTTGGCATTATAACGATGCTGAGGCAAATCGCGCAGAAAAGGCATCTCAGAAACTTCTGATGGAAGTGACCGCGATGCGAACGGAAACGCCCGAAACTGCCATGCTATCTGCTACACCGGAAACGTCACAGGAGAGTTTTCTTGGTGTGTTGAGGATTCCGGCATTAGACCTTGAATTGCCTGTATACGCAACCTGCGACGATGAACGGATGAAGGATACTGTCTGCCGATATTCCGGCAGCGTTGCCGAAAACAATCTGGTCATTGCGGGACATAATTATAGGCGTCATTTCGGCGGACTTTCCAATTTGAAGACCGGCGATGAGGTCACGCTGCAAACCATGGACGGAGAAGAGCACTCCTATCAGGTGGCACAGCTGGAAACACTGGCTGAAACCGCAGTGAAAGAGATGACGGCGGGCGATTACCCATTGACACTCTTTACCTGCGATTACAGCGGTCAGGCGCGTATCGCTGTGCGCTGTCAACTGAACAAATAAAATAAGCAAGCTGCAAGAAAGACGAAAGCGTCTGACTTGCAGCTTGTTTTTGTTTGGAGCCTGATGGAATGCAGACTCCCCTACTGTTTCTCAAGTTTTCTACTTGTGACATCCCACAAAAAGTAGCCGCTATCTCCCATCCCATCGGACAGATAGCGACCGTATCATCTTCTTCGTTGTTCTTCGGCCAACTCTCGCAACACGCACAAAACAAACGCCAATAATCTGTAGATACCCACAATTGTAGCAAGCTGTTCCGCATGGTACGATAGACATAGCACCACAGAATTGTGTAAAAGTAAAGGAGGTTGATTTGATGGCGAAACCACGAATTCCCAAGGAAGGAGATATATTCTATATTCCGAATTTCTACGACAATGTTCTGATGTGGTATAGAGTTTTAGGCGTACAGCGGTTCGCGGGTGATAAAACCAGAGCAATGGTTTTCTTCGAATACATAGGTGAAGAAAAATATCGACATTCCAGCGCTGTAATTAAAAGTCTTTACTATGATATCGGTGAGCGGAAATTCTATGTAAACATCAAGGCTGTTCCCAGAGGAAAGGTTGATAATGAAGAACCTCCCAATCTTATCGACATCAGGCGATACATTCCTGCATTTGATGAGCAGGCAGATGCGCAGGCTTTCCTTGAAGAAAATCAGGAGAAAGAATACAACCTTGAGTATCGCCAAAAATTGCTGGATATGCGCGACCTTCTATACGAACAACTGAGGATATCCGGAGATACCAGACTTTTTTGGAAATATATTGACGACAGCCGTATGTATGATACGCTACGCGGCGAAATTATGTACCTACTAAACGAAGCAGCCAGACTGGTGCTGTATATTCCAGAAGAAGTAATACCAATGCTCGGAGATGGTGAGGCTTTCCGCATAAAAAGTAAACAAATTGCAGGCTTGAATGCTATCTACAATAAGGGTATAGATATTCTCCCGATGAACATGGTTGTGATAGCCAACAGCCTGACGCCGGAATGGATGAGCAAAACGGAACCAGATTTCACGGGTGACAATACCGACTGTCGCTCGATGGTTCTACCGCCCAAAGAGTACGAATGGAAACTTCTTTACCCTAATTGTATGGATGAAAAATTCCCGGAAGATATTGCGCCATATATGTATAAACTTGTGCTTACAAAGCCACATGGATTGAGCCAAACATATTATCGCTGCTTTGCGAGTGATACTTTCCCTGATATGCGGCAAATGTTTTGTTTTGTGGAACGTAGCGGTGGAGGTGGATGGCAGTGAATGAAAATATACCTCAATATGGCGATATATTGTATCTTGTAAACATACTAAACGAAGAATGTGAAGAATACAAAATCATCGAAGTGACGCAAAAACAGCAGCCTAATCATGGGAAATTGTTCTACCGATGCAGAATAATGCGTACGGAGTCATGGCTTTCAGATATGACGCATTATCTCAATTACTATCCTGATGATAACGGCTATTTCATTGATTTCCTTGGTACGATGATTCTCATTCCCGTTATGGATAAGGTACAAAAGGCACGATATCGGCTTGGAGCATATAAGAAAAAGCAGAAAGCAGCATTTAAAAATTGCAATGGTATGCGGCGTATGCGATATTTAACCGACCTTTTCTCGCTCCAACGCGAGATACTGGGATTTGACACGCCTGAGGATGAGACGGATACCAAAAATATCAGCGATTTGCGGTATTACTATTGCTACCAACCCAATGATACATTTGACTTATTTTACCTGCATGCTGAAATCATCGATTTGGCAAAGAAGATTGTCAGAGAAATTTTCCCCTGCGATGAAAACGACATCTACTACAATAACGAGCAGATTTCTAAGTTCTGTAATATCATAGGTGATGGAAACACAACCCTCATCGTAACAACCCACCAGTATAAAGGCGATTGGGCTCGCAACTTCGATTCAAACGGTGATTTCCGTAATCTCCCGGAAGAAAATTACTATTATCAGAAGAATTTCAACGCAAAAATCATCGAATCTGATGAGTATCCGAGAGGATTCGGAATTGTTATGCGGCAGAATCTTCTAAATAGTGGATTTAAAGAATGCATAAATCTTGATGCGCGTATGATGACGGATATGCCGCCGTTTATTCAGACATTTGCATACGAAGAAGTAAATGTAGATTATTTTGGAATTTGAAAAAGACGGGCATCACCATTGCGGCGATGCCCGTCTTTTCTATTGCCATTGATTCAGTAGCCCTGCTGCTCGTGCTTCGTTTATTTCTCCATCCGCAAGGGCCCGCTGAACCATTTGCTCTAAGCGGGTGGGTTTTTCCTGCGGTAAAACAAAGCCTTGCATTTCTCTTTTCTGTCGAAGCAACTGCTGATATGCGCTGTGGCTGATGATGTGTTCCTGTTTTGCCCGCTTTGCGACTACCTGTGGAGCAATGCCGTATTCTTCACAGATATATTGAATCTCCACAAAACTGAGGTGCTTACGATTTTCTCCGATTTCACGGCACAGGTCAGTGGTTGGAAGCAGGAAGTGGCTGACTATATCGTCTAAAGCTACATTATCAGCATCATGGAAAAGCATTGCCGCCAGTTCACCAGCCAGAATATACCGCTGCTGCGCACCGTCATAGTTGCTGTTCATGGCAATGATGGAAAATCCTCTATTTGAGGTGGCACTGTATCCGCCGAATTTTCCCCTCTTGGGAGAAGATACCAGCACAACCATAATGCCGTTGTTTTCGAGGATGTGTACCAGATTTCCTGCGGGACCGCATTTTGGCAGGCCAATGGTGGAACGCATATATTCTGCTGCCGCTACGGAATCCTCCGGCAACGCAATCTTCTCCGCAGGCAGACCACATTTATCGCACGGCGCATTGGCGCATAGGCAGGCATCGTAATACCGCTGCGCTGCATACCGAATCTGGGACTCGATGGATTCTTTCTGTGCGGCGGTGAGTAAATCGGCATTATGGAAATGTCCCGCAGATAATTCTACGCCCTCGGAATAGGCCATGAACTGCATCAGAGAAATGTCAAGGGCCTTACAGATGGCCTTTACGGTTTCGATGTTCGGTTGTCGCTTGCCTTTCTCATAATTTGAGATAGCCATTTTATTGATGCCCAGCACATCGGCCAACTGCTGTTGGGTTAGCCCTTGCTGCTGGCGGAAGTATAATATGTTTCGGCCAATATTCATAGAAAATCCACTTCCTTATACCGTTTACAGAATAACATATTAAAATTGCAAAGTAAACAGGGAATATCGGGATATAGCTAAAATAGTAGTTGATTGTTATGCAATACAATGCTATAATGAAATTGCTTTCAGATTGAAAAATCAACATAAAAACGCCGATTTAATGTTGATTGATGTTGAATATTCAACCGAAATATGGTATAATATAGTAGAATCTTCTTTTCATAATGAAACGGAGGACTGCTATGAGATGCCAAGTAAAATCGAAAGAACGTGTTCAGCGGCATGGCGAAGTGTTCACGAATGAGCGCGAAGTCAAGGCTATGCTGGATATGGTCAAACAGCAATCCAAAAGCATTACCGCAACATTTCTGGAGCCTGCCTGCGGCGATGGAAATTTCCTCGTGGAAATCCTGCACCGTAAGTTGGATTCTGTAAAAAGGCTGTACAAGCAAGATAAACAGCAATTTGAACTGTATTCCCTGCGGGCGGTGGCATCCATTTATGGTGTGGACATCCAGCAGGACAATGTAGAGGAAGCAAGGGCAAGGTTGTTCGACAACTACTTTGCTATCTATGTGAAGAACTTCTTCTGCAAGCCGCCGCAGCCTTTGCAGGATGCAGTACAGTACATACTGGAACAGAACATCCAGTGCGGTAATACACTTACCTATATGTCATCGGCCAATACCCCTTTGACGATTACAGAATGGCTGATAGATGAAAATGGCAATATTGCCAGACAAATTTACAGCTATCGTGCAATGGTTGAAACAGGGTGTGAAGCAGAACCGATAGAAACACATCCAAGCATCAATTACGCATGGGTAAAATTGAATTAAGGTAGTAAAGCAAGGAAACTTGCTCAAAATACAGGGACGACCGAAGAGGCGCCTCTTCGTATGTTGCAGACTGGTCTGCAACATAAAGAGTTCTATTCGGCCGCCACAAAAAAGGAGGGTCGCGCGGTGGCGGGACAAATCAAGTCCAAAGAACGGGTAGCCGACCACGGTGAAGTTTTCACGAACGAGCGTGAAGTTAATGCTATGCTCGATATGGTGAAGCCGGAAACCGAGCGTGTCGAAAGCCGTTTTCTGGAACCTGCCTGTGGCAACGGAAATTTTCTGGCGGAAGTGCTTCGGCGCAAGCTGGAGGTCGTTGACCGCAAGTACAAGAAACTCCCCGCAGACTGGGAAAAGTTCTCGATTGTAGCTTTATCCAGTCTGTATGGGGTCGATATTCTCTCTGATAATGTGGAGGAATGTCAGGAACGGCTCTTTGAAATTTGGAATAAGAGCTATCAGTCAGCCTGCAAAAAGGAAGCAACTGACCTGTGCCGCGATGCAGCACGCTATATCCTTGCGCACAACATCCTGTGCGGTAACGCGCTGGATATGTGCAAGGAGGACGGTTCGCCCATTGTGTTCGCACAGTGGGATTTGGTCACGGGAACGCAGTTGAAGCGCCGTGACTACCGTCTGGATGAACTGCTGAACGGTCACGAGGAACAGCTTTCTTTTGATATGGTGGCACAGGGCAGCGAATGGGAATACGACCCGGAAGTAGATGCCATGATGCCCAAACCTATCCGCGAGTATCCGCCGATGGATTATCGGCGTGTGCAGGAGGTGCAGGACTGATGGCAGGATTCTATGACAACACCTATAACCCCGATGTTTTGCTGTGCTTGGCAAACCTTTCCAACGATGAAGTATTCACCCCGCCTGATGTAGCCAACCAGATTTTGGATATGCTGCCGCAGGAACTGTTCAGCGACCCGAACACGAAGTTCTTGGACCCGGCCTGCAAAAGCGGTGTATTTCTGCGCGAAATCGCCAAGCGCCTGATTGTCGGTCTTGCCAATACGATTCCCGATTTGCAGGAGCGTATTGACCATATCATGCACAAGCAACTGTACGCCATTGCGATTACCGAGCTGACGGCGATGCTGTCGCGTCGGTCTGTGTATTGCAGCAAATATCCGAATGGGCCGTTTGCGGTTTCGCATTTTGAAACGGCGCAGGGAAATATCAAATTTCATAAAATCTCCCACACATGGAAAGATGGTAAGTGCGTCTACTGCGGAGCATCACAAGGCGAGTATGACCGTGATGCCGACCTTGAGACCCATGCTTATGAGTTCATCCATTTTTTGAAGCCAGAGGAGTTTTTTAATATGAAATTTGATGTGATTTGTTCAAACCCACCTTACCAGATGTCAGATGGCGGCGGAAATGGCGCAAGTGCAAAGCCAATATATCAATTATTTGTTCAGCAGGCTAAAAAACTCAACCCGAGATACCTGACAATGATTACTCCCTCCAGATGGTTTGCGGGAGGAAAAGGATTAGATAGCTTTCGGGATGAGATGCTTCACGATGAACGCTTAAGAGTGATTCATGATTATCCAGAGGCAACGGATTGCTTTAGTGGTGTTCAAATTAAAGGCGGCGTATCATATTTTTTATGGGAACGAGACAGAAAAGGTCTTTGCAAAGTATATTCGCATCGTGGAACTAATGTGTCTGGCCCTGTTGAAAGACCTTTGTTAGAAAAAGAGTGCGATACTTTTATTCGCTACAATCAGGCAATTGACATTCTTCACAAGGTAAAAAACAAGGAATTCAAATCTATGGAGTCGCTTGTAAGTGCAAGATTGCCTTTTGGATTGCCTAATACATATAAAGGAACCAAGAAAAAGGAAAATGCTGATGATTTGCGAATCTATGTGAGTGGCAACGACCATGAAGTGCGAGGAACCACTGCATACGTACCCAAAGCAAAAGTTACTCGTGGGTATGAAATGATTCCGTGGGAAAAGGTGTATATCGCTAAAGCAGGAAGCGGAAGTGATTCTTTCCCACATCCTATTTTGCCTAAGCCTTTTTATGGTGAACCTTATACCGTATGCAATGAAAGCTATCTTGTGATTGGTCCATTTAAGGACAAAACGGAGTGTGAGAATGTAATGTCTTACATTTCCACAAAGTTTTTCCGCTTTATGGTTCTGTTGAAAAAGAATTCGCAAAATGCAGCAAAAGGTGTTTATCAGCTTGTGCCACTGCAAGATTTTTCAAAATCATGGACAGATAAAGAACTCTACGAAAAGTATAACTTAACTTCTGAGGAGGTTGAGTTTATTGAAAGCATGATTCAGCCTATGGATTTGAACGGTGGTGATACCTGATGCCTGATATATTTGACCAATACGCCAGCCCGCGCCCCACTGCGCAGCCGATGATTTACGCCTATCAGGACCATGTTCCAGAGCATAGAGGTCTGCTGAAAGTCGGCTACACCGCCAACGATGTGGACACCCGTGTTGCCCAGCAGTTCCCGACCAAAACGCCGGACGGCAAAAAGCCCTATGACATTGTGTTCCGCGAAGAAGCTATGTACGATGACGGCTCTTCGTTCACCGACCACGATGTTCATCGTATTCTGGAACGGCGCGGGTTTCACCGTCTGAACGGCAGCGAGTGGTTCCGATGCTCGGTGCAGGATGTCCGTGCGGCCGTTGTGGCGCTGAAAAGCCATACGCTGAATCTGCAAAACCGTACTCAGACTTTCAAGATGCGCCCGGAGCAGGAACGCGCTGTCGAGATGACCCGCCATTACTTCCAAGAAGAAACGGCAATGGACCCGGACAGAACGCCGAAATTTCTGTGGAACTGCAAGATGCGCTTCGGCAAGACCTTTGCGGCCTATGAGCTGGCAAAGCGCATGGGCATGAAACGGATTCTGGTGCTGACCTTTAAGCCCGCTGTTGAGAATGCTTGGGAGGAAGATTTGAACTCCCATGTGGATTTTGATGGCTGGCAGTTCTACAGCCGCAACTCTGCTGCGGCAACAGGCATCACTCCAGACCGCTTGAACCAGAAAAAGCCTATCGTCTGCTTCGGTTCTTTCCAAGATTTCCTCGGCACCAACGAGAACGGCGGCATCAAAGCTAAAAACGAATGGGTACATACCACCAACTGGGATATTGTTATCTTCGATGAATACCATTTTGGTGCTTGGCGTGAGAATGCCAAAAAGCTGTTTGAGCAGGAAAGCGAAGATGATTATGATACCCTTGATGTAGAAAAGTACAAGCAGACCGAGGCCGACAACGCCTACAACGAGTCGTTCCTGCCCATCACAACACGGTATTATCTGTACCTGTCCGGCACGCCGTTCCGTGCGCTGAACAGTGGTGAGTTTGTCGAGAACGAAATCTTTAACTGGACCTACGGTGATGAACAGCGTGAAAAGGCCAACTGGAAAGGTCCCGGCCCGAACCCGTATGCAGCGCTGCCCCGCATGGTGCTGATGACCTATAAGATTCCCGACAGCATCCGTCAAATTGCCTATAACGAGCAGTTCAACGAGTTTGATTTGAATGTGTTCTTCTCGGCGGTCACGCAGGGCAAGGATGTTCGGAACGCGCAGTTCAAGTATAAGGACTATGTCCAGAAATGGCTCGACCTGATTCGCGGTGCCTATATGCCTACGACAGTCGATGACCTGAAACTGGGACAGGGGCAAAAACCTGTCATGCCGTATTCCGATGCGCGTATGCTGAATGTACTGACACATACGCTGTGGTTCCTTCCGAATGTGGCTTCCTGCTATGCAATGGCAAACCTGCTGGCAGAAAAGCAGAATGTGTTCTACCACGATTACACGGTCAATGTCTGCGCAGGCACGGCAGCTGGCATCGGTCTGGCAGCGCTGGCTCCCGTGCAGGAATCCATGCACGACCCGCTGCAAAGCAAGACGATTACGCTGTCCTGCGGTAAACTGACAACAGGTGTTACGGTCAAGCCGTGGACGGGCATCTTTATGCTGCGCAACCTCTCCAGCCCGGAAACATACTTCCAAGCGGCGTTCCGTGTACAGTCCCCGTGGACGATGCCGATTGACGGTGGTGGTACAGCTATTATCAAAAAAGAGTGCTATGTCTTCGACTTTGCTCTGGACCGCGCTCTGAAACAGATTGCCGATTATAGCTGCCGTCTGAATGTGAACGAATCTAACCCGGAAAAGAAAGTCGGCGAGTTTATCAACTTCCTGCCGGTTCTGGCCTATGACGGCTCCACAATGAAAGCCATCAATGCAGTGGACGTTCTGGACATTGCGATGGCGGGTACTTCGGCAACGCTGCTGGCCCGTAAGTGGGAAAGTGCCCTGTTGGTCAACGTGGATAATGAGACGCTGGAGCGCCTTATCAACAATGAAGAAGCTATGAAAGCCCTTATGAGCATTGAGGGCTTCCGTGCGCTGAATCAAGATATTCAGACCATCATCAACAAATCCGAGGCGGTCAAGAAAGCCAAGCAGGAAGGCAAAAATCTCACGCCAAAAGAAAAAAAACAGCTTACCGATGATGAAAAAGAATACAAGAGCAAGCGCAAGCAGATTCAGGAGAAGCTAATTAAGTTTGCGACTCGTATCCCGATTTTTATGTATCTGACGGATTACCGCGAGCACAGTCTGAAAGACATCATCACGCAGTTGGAACCGGGGCTTTTCAAGAAAGTTACGGGTCTGAATGTAAAAGACTTTGAACTGTTGGTCAGTCTGAATGTCTTTAACGACAGTTTGATGAACGATGCTATCTACCAGTTCAAACGGTATGAGGATTCTTCTCTGGAATACACGGGTCTGCGTATGCACAGCAAGGATGAGGATGTTGGTTTGTTTAGTACCGTCATCAGCGCCGAGGACTTTGCCCGGATGTCTGCTCAGCAGGATTCCGAGATGGAAGCGCCAAAGCGTCACGACTCCATTGCGGATGTCATGGCGGCAATGCGGATGAATACGTCAGAACCTGCTGCCAAGCCTGCGGCGGCTCCTGTGACTACGACAAAAGCTGCGCCACAGCCTGCAAGACAGCCCATTAGACAGGCGTATCCCGCTGCAAATGTTTCCACATTCATCAGCACGCCAAAGCCTGCAACGCCCGCCAATGCGCCCAAGGCGGATGTGTCCGGCATTAAGGTTGGAACACGAGTGCAGCATAAGACTTTTGGCGAGGGTACTATCGTGAGCATGGCCGAGCGTACTGTTACGGTTCGCTTTACTGCTGGCGGCGAAAAGACGCTGGGATTCCCGTATGCTTTTGATATGGGCTTGGTCAAGAAAATCGAGTAAGGGGGTGTTTCAATGGCAAGACCGAAGAAAGACGGTCATTATATCAATTACTATATAGACCGCGAAATCTATGAGCGTCTGAAAAAGTACGCCGATGATAGAGGCCAGACAATGACGATTGCGATTGAACGCATCCTCAAAACATATCTGGACGAGCAGGAAAATAAGCCTGCGGAATAAAAATAAAGTCGCCAAGCGAGTAAAATCGTTTGGCGATTTTTGCATAAGATACTTGCTGTAAGCCGGGAAAACAGTTGACTGGTCAGCGCAATACTTTTTGAGCACAGAGCTTTTCTATTTCTTCTTCGGGTATACCAACCCTAGATAGAATGCAACAGTAAACCAAGCCTTCAAGTGCAAACGCGGTTTGAGCAATACGCTTGTCGCCAACACGATAGCTTCCGTGGGTTATATCGTTTCGATATTTTATGAAATTTGAAATATCATCCTTTCCAAGTTTGACTACGGCCGGAATAGATTCGACGGCATTCATGTGCTTGTTGTACAGATATTCGACTTGGTCGGCTGTTGCCATCCCCCAGTGTTTGATGTTCCCATCAATTTTTGCATAGCTTTTGGGAGAAAGAGGATTTTTTCCGTGCTGATGCGCTTTTACAACTTCCTTTACTTTGTCCACAAGTTCTTTGAGCTGTTTAGCCTCCGGGTTTTCTGGCATATCGGACAGGGCAATTTCGCATTCAAGAGAGGAGCAAATAGATTTAATTGTATTGTCATCAATTCTTCCGTAGGAAGCATCATCGGAAGGAATAAAATTTGCTAAATAGTGAGGTTTTCTCTCAATGTTGCAGTAAATGATTTTAAGTAACGGTTGGAGATAGTCTTTAATATCTGAGAACGAGATACATAGTAAAGAACTTTTCTTTGATGGCTCATAAGGAGTCGATTTTGTATACAAGTCCCACTGTGATGCCGTTTGCTGCGATTTATCTTCGTTGGTTTGCCAGACTGAGACTTTTTCGAAAAAAACATTCTGCCGGAAAGTCATAAAAGAAAGCAATTTACAAATATTTTTGTAATGAATAAAAGCATCACCCACTTTTTGTTGCTTATCAAAATGCATAACAAGATTCACTTGGGTATTACTTATTGAGACTCCTCCAACGCTATTACCCATTATAATATTTGATGAAATTGTAACATTACAGGGTACATCATTATATTGGAATTTAAAGCTAATAGAATCATCTTGCTGCTTTGTTAGAATTCCTTTGCCTTCAAATTCGATTGATAGTTTGTTTGGGGAAAACGTCTGTGATAGCGTACCGCCAGTAAATGCGATGGTATCAAATACAAAATCTGTTTCCCGTGGAGTTGGCAAAAGGTTTGAAGTGCGTAGCCAATAATGGTCGGTATTAAGAACACATACACCATCTATGCTCTTACTGTTGACATCTGGTGCATAGATGGCAACATCTTTGTTATTGTGTGTCGTGCCACAAATAAGGCCATCCGCATTAGCGCTCAACCTTGGAGGGTTTCCGTTTGGAAGTATACCAATGGATTCTTTTGATGGGTCGATTATACAAAATTGAAAATCACGTAGGTAGAACACAAAGTCCTTCCCATCGCAAGAAACAATGCCGGTTCTAAACAGCGGCTCTTTACTCATAAAATCCTCCTTATCGCTTGATATGAAATTTGACATAGAAACAAGTATTTGATAGCTCTATTATACAATTTTATATAGAATCCGTCATCATATATTCAGGGGTTTTCTTTTAAAAGCTATCAGATTGCGCAATTAACTATAGTAAATGACTACTCATATAACGATTCTCTCACATAAGACGAGTGATTATTCAGATGGGATAACGCATTTCAAAACCATAGTATTTACTTACCGTTTTACTATAAAGATGGCGTGGATGCCGATGATGCAGCATCCACGCCTTTTCACGTACTCAGAAGAACAATAAATGCAACAATAACAACCACAGCAATAAGCGTCAGAATACCACAGCCGGAATTATCGCCACCACCATTGTTGCTGCCATTATTCCGTTGTGGAGGTCTGCGGCCACCACCGCCGCCATCGGAACTACCGCCAAAGTTGCGGTCAAATGCCTGTTTGTAATGTGCATAGCCAGTGCTGCCACTGCCGAAATAGCCATAATCGTTTGCCATGGCGTGTACCTCCATTATTCGTATAAGGGTAATGGTTTGCTGTATCGTTCGACCAACTCTCTTGCCGCATTGCGTTCCGATGCCAGAAAGAATCTCTCATCACTGCCCGGCTCGGCTCCATGCACCTTAGTAGACATAAGATTTTCATAGTGAAAAAGTGCCTTGCAGATGATGTCTATATCATACTTGCGAGTTGGGCCGAGGTCGTAGTGGTTGTTTTTGCCAGACGAAATTGTTGGAATACTCATGATGGCTCTCCCTGTTACCAATCGAGTTCATCCATTGCATCATCAACGCCGTCAGCGTAATCGGAATCACTATTGTATCGGTCCCAGTCATAGTCATCATTATCATACACATCATCATAGCCATCATCGTACGAGTTGTAAGATTTTTTTGAAGAGGTTTTGCTGGAGGACGACTTACTGCTCTTGGTCGAATAACTATAAGACTTGGATGTGGAAGAATCGGAATCAACTAATTTACTCCCCGGACGATGGTAGATGCAATACTTAGAGTAAGTGCTATGAAGTCTGGTGCAGCCACTCTTTGCACAATAGATGGTATTGGTTTTTACGGGCTCTGGCTTTTTGGGTTCATCATTTGGGGCATAATAGTTATCCCTATGTCTCTCGCAGAAAAAAGAACCTGCAACCCTCATTTTATAGCAACCATCTTTTTTGCACGGAGCGTAAAGTGCAAAAGCACTGCTGCACATTATGCTGGCGGCAATAACGACAACCAGAAGGCAAGCAAATAGCTTAGATGCAAACTTTTTCATGGTATAACCTCCATTCGACTTGTGTTTCGATGGGTTATCGAAACGTTTTGTTTTTCTTTCTATCTCCATTCTACCATTTGTCCGTACCCATAATTCGGACTCCAAGACTTTATGCCCTCAAAAAATAGCACAAACTTCCATCACAAAAACTGTCGAACATATACAAAACAGCCTCCACTTACGGTTTCCATACTGCAAGTGGAGGCTGTTGCTTTACTTAATCAAGATTACAAAACTTATGAATCAGGGCTTTTGCAGCTTGCTGTTCCTCTTGGATGCACTCTCTGTCCGATGCGCTCAACGCACCGGATTCCAGCTCATCTTTGGTGTAATCGCTGTACACCGCCAGTGCATTTCGTAGGACGTGCAGGTCAAATGTGCTTACTGTTCCAACATTTACGGTTCGTTCTTGCATACAGGTTCCTCCTTTGCGGCTGTCTCTTCCAGCTTTTTATAAATCAGTTTCCGTTGATACTGTCCATTCGGGGGCATATGGGCGTCACAGTATTTGCGGTCATGATTTCCAACGACAAAGTATGTGTCGCAGCAAAGGCATTTGCGATAGGATAACCCATGCTGCAAATCCCACGACAGATAAGCGTACATCGCATCTACAATGGAATCAGCAACAAGGTATTGCTGGTCGGTACCACTGTCTATCTGAAGGCGTACACTGCTTAGGTGCGCGTTTACAATGTCATCCATGCCGCGCTTTACGCATATATCGGGGCCTGCAAGCGCATAATCCAGCATTGCTTCTGCACTCGGCCATTGCGGACCCACACGAATCTGCTCGATTTTGGAAATGGCATTCAGCCAACTGCCGGGGAATCGTTTTAGGCTCTGGATTTCCGCGTCTGGTTCGCCGTCCATGTACTTTCGCCTGTAATAGAACAGACCCTTTAAGATGTATTGTCGTCGTTCTTCCAATAACTCGCGAATTTCGGGGATGGCTGCCGGATTGGACCACCATCGCAGAACACCAGCTGTACCCTTCCCGTAATCTCGGATTCTTAGGCCGTATTTCTTTTGCAGTTCGTCATCATGCTGCTGTTCAATGTCTTTCCACATACAGCAGAGAACCGTAGCAGCGGCAAGGGCGTTGGTATATTGCGGCCACTTTCCTAATAATAGGTTGATGGCTTCATCAGTATAACCCATGCGCTCGGCAAGAAAGTCCGGTACACCATCTTCGATATAGTGCTTGGTCTGTTCCTCTCGCGTTTCGGTGGGCAGAAAGCACCCAACAGCTTCATGTAGGGCCTCGTATACCGCACCATCCTTGAGCGCAGCATAGCAACGCTTTACATTGCGATAGCGGTTGATGTCCTCGAACATAGCGGCTATCAGAGCCTTATCGCGCACACCGTCAAAGGGAACGGTATATCCATCAGGCGGCAGACGCTTACGGCCCAGCCATTTCGCCAGTTCACTAATCGAACGAATCGTTTCTTGACAATCCGTCAGCTTGTCTTTGTCGAGAATCGTGTATTTGGTGGCCTGCCCATCTGCGTCGTCTTTGCCCTTTCGATACCACTTGTACACGATTTCGGTCTGGTAGAAGGTCGCCAAAACTTTCACATCCTTTCGATTTAATTATACAATATCCATCGTGTAACCGCAATATTTTTTAGGAAAAAGCGTAGATTTATATGGAATATATCAGTATAATAAAAAATCTGCTTGTGGTATAATAAAAGAAAACGCAAAAATCAACGATACAAGGAATGTTTGCAATATGTATTTGCCTGTTATCATTGCCACAAAGAACGACGAAACAACTGCTTCATGGATTAGACGCTTGACCTTGGCAAACGGATTTGACAACACAGAAGAATTTGCCCAACAATTCATCTGCGACTCTGACATTGCAAATGAGCAGAGATTTAAAGCTATGCTGGGTACGGAAGATTTTATCTCGTTATACAAAGCGCTCAATTTGCAGGGTGTCTCCATGTGGGACCTTTATATGAAAACATCCTGCTATGGCGGTATTGCTCCGTTCTTATCCGATGCGCGGCAAACCCATTATCTGAATACAGCGTTTCGGCTTGGAGCGTCGAATAATTCCATCGTGAGTGCATCAAACTCGCTCACCTCAGAACTTCGGTTCTGCCCACTATGCAAAAAAGAGGATGAAGTTGCTGGTGGTTGGTACTATCATCGCGCCCACCAGATGCCAAGCATTAAGGTTTGCTATAAACATGGCACTATTTTACGTCGTTTTACGGGAAAATTTGGTACAGAACTTTCAGCAAGCCCCCAGTCAGTTTCGTGTACTAATACAGAGGATTCGTGGGAACAAGACTTTGCTGTGTTTGCAAAAGAGCTGTTGGACGCAGCACCAGATATTTTGGCCGAGAACACCAAGGTAGCTGTTCTGCGGGAAGTGAAGCGCCAAGGCTTCTATGCACCTGCATCCGAGTATGCGAAATTGAATACGGCGCTGAAAAATGCAGGTGTTTATATTCCCAACCTGAGTAGGCTTTTTGTGCAGATGTATGACATGAATTATGTTGCTGTACATGACCTTATGCGGTTGTGCTGGTTTTTATTTGGTACAGCCGATAAGTTCATCTCTGCATGTAAACAAGTACAAAAGCCACAAGTAGCATTGCGGTTACCGGAGGGATACGCGGCTTGCAGCTCCTACCATCGCAACATTATGGAATTTGAACATTCCTGTGGAACACGTTTCTGCATCAATCCGGTTGGCTTTATGAACGGCTGGCAATGCCCGGTATGTGATGGCGCGATGTCGTTACAACAGCAATATGAAAAGGTGGTTCGCTGGACGGGCCACGGCGATTATACTGTTGAGGGCAAATTCAAGGGAATGGAACAGCCTATCATCCTCTGCCATAAGTGCGGCAGAACGATAAATCGACCCGCCAGAGACTTCGTATACGATGGTGCTCGCTGCATCTGCGAATCTACTCGTACATTTGAAGAAATGCAAGACAAAATCCAATCTTACGGCGATTTTGAACTGCTGAAATACGACCCAAAAACCGAGCGAGCCCAAATCCGCCACAGCAGTTGTGGAAGAAACTTTGAAATCGGCTATGCAAAATTTCTAAAGGTTCCTGTCTGCAAGGTTTGCCAGCCTGCAATTCGGAACAACGAAACCTTTAAACGCGAAATCAAAGAACTGGTTGGCGATGAATACGAACTTGTCGGAGAGTATTCCGATAAAGACACAAAGGTGGTCCTGCGGCATAACCGTTGCGGTACAGAACAGAAATATAAGGTAGCCCACTTCCTGCGGGGGCAGCGCTGCTCTAAATGTAGCCGTGACATCCCGATACCACGCTTTGCTGAAATCGTCTCAGAACGGTCTTGCGGGCGATACCAATTTATAAAAATGAAAACTCAAAATCAGGCGCTGCTATTAGACAACGAAACGAAAAAGGAAATCTGCATGGAGCGCTACTATGCTTTACAGGAATTGCTTCGGCCAACACCATCGGAAATTTTGCCTTGTGAACATCCCGTAGCAGCAGAACCTTTCAAATTAAGAAAAAGTGAAGTGTTCTTGTCGTGGCTGAGAGAGAACTATACTGCTGATTCCGAAATGGCAATGGAAGATATGACACGGCGGAGCACCTTAGCCTATTCGGAAATCAAACGAATAGTACAGTCTCTAAAGGATGATGGCTCTCTTGTTTGGATTCGCAAGGGAACCTACTGCTTTCCGGAACATGCGGCACACCTAAATGCGGACGGAAAGCCTGTAACCAAGCTGGAAACACTTTGGAACTGGATAAAAGAAAACTATTCTACTAAGGAGGTCATCACAAGTGAGGCTCTGCGCGAGCAGAGTAAGGACTATTTATCACCGGGAACTTTGAAGCAGGTCATTATTCGGATGCGGAAGCAGGGCCTGCTGCTGACGGTAGACCGAGGAAAATACATACGCGGAGACGTAAAGGAGTGAGGCAGCGTGAAACAGATAAGCGACCAACGCAAACGACAAGAAGGCCGTGGAACAGGAACAGAGAAGGACTATAAGCCTTATATTCAGGCGCGAGAAGTAAACTCTTTGGGAACCTGTTCCAATCCGATTGATTGGAAAACAGGAAGAACAGTTGAACTTTTGTCGCAAGGTGAGAGTGCTCTTTGGCATATTCTTCGATGGGACGATGATGTCGTTGATATTCGAGAACAGTATCCACTGGACTTGAAGCAGACCTTTAAAATTTCAGGAAAATTTGGTATTCAGCATCCCGGTAAAAATCCGATGACTACGGATTTGCTTGCAACAATGTGTGATGGAAGGCTAATTGCTTATTCCATCAAACCCTCTAAGGCGGTTTTAAATAATAAGCGAACAGTGGAAAAGCTCTTTCTTGAAAAAATGTATTGGACAAAGCAGAATGTCGAATTCAGGTTGATTTTTAAGAGTGACATCAATATGACTTTATATCATAATATTCGTCTTGTTGTTGAATTTTATGATGCCAAATTTGTACATGATGATGCCTCAGTTTTAAAACATCTTATAGCAACAAAGCAAGTATCGGTGAATATGGAATCCGCGATACTAAGCATCCGAAAGTTAAAGCCTATATATGAAAAGGAGATTGCAATATGGAGACGAAATTCAATGTCGGTGACATTTTGACAGATAAAAACACGTCTACTCGCTATCGCATAATCTGTATCAAAAGCAATCAAGTTGTATTATGCCAGATGAATTGCGACACGTTGAACTTGTATTCGCATGATATTCGGGTGGTTGCCTCCCTCATAGAAACTTTTGCTGTAGAAGTCACAGAAGAAACCCCGCGTGTTTATGATGTAAGAATGCTTGCACCACCAGTCAAAAAGAGATTTGACTATTGCATCGGTATCATCAAAAAAATAGAAGCTGCTTATGGACCAGACTATTTGAAACTAAGCAGCAAGTCACCGAAGCCAGAACTAGAGAAGATTCTTTCTGAATCGGATATGTCAAGGCCGACACTGTGGAGAATTATACGTGTTTATCTACAAAGCGGGTCTGATTTGTACAGCCTTATAGATGGAAGGGCTGACTCGGCTCGAAAAGACTGGAACTATAGCAGAAAACCCGGAAGAAAGACATCCGGCGGATTGTCTTTCGGAACCCTTGTTGACGACAATACTAAGGAAAATTTTAATGATGCGTTGGATTACTATAAATCAGGCAGAGCAAAAACTTACGAGGATGCTTATGATTTTCTTTGCATGAAATATTACAGCACACTAGAAAAAACCAGTGAAGGTGTCACAAAAGCGCTGCTTCCAGCTTCACTAAGGCCCACACTTCGCCAGTTTACATATTATTGCCAAAAACATATTATGCCGGAAGAAATTGATGCTATAAAAACAAGCCGTCAAGAACAGCGTAATAATAAGCGCCTTCTTCTCAGCGATAACCTCAAAGGAGTTACCGGACCGTGGGATTGCGTTGAGATGGATGAGGTCGAAGTCGACCTTTCATTGGTTTCAGCCGATGACCCGAAGAGAGTTGTCGGACGGCCAATTGTGTATGTCATGCTGGATTTGTATACGCGGTTGATTGTTGCAGTATCTATCGGGTTCGATAATAACAGTGTTCTTGGCTTTACCAACTGTCTTATGAATTTAGCAGATGACAAGGTGGAATATTGCAAAAAATACGGATTGACAATAACGGAAAACATCTGGCCGTCAGGATATTTACCCAAACGCATCCGCTGCGACCGTGGTGCTGAATACCGCAGCAAGCGAGTAAAGGAAATCTGTAATGAGCTTGGAATTATGCGTGAGCTAGTTACAGCCGGAACAGGTTCTTTGAAAGGCAGTGTAGAGCAGCTTTTTCATATGATGCATGCTGCGCAGAATCCTGATATGGAGAATATCGGCCTTATCGAGAAGCGGCACGACTCTATGCATCATCAAGAGGCCACGCTTAATATCAACGATTTCACTAAGATTTTCTTGGATTTTGTCATCACCTACAACCAGCGTTACATGAAGAACTATCCCTTGACAAAGGATATGCTTTCCAGAAATGTGCAGCCCATTCCGCTTAAACTGTGGGAGTACGGTATAGAAAATAATGGTATGCCTAAGAAAATCATAAATAAAAATCAGTATTATTATTCGCTGCTTACTCCGGTTAATGCTCGCATTTCTCGTGTTGGTCTTACTTTCAACGGCCTTTATTATATCAACTATAAGGATGATGACTTCCTTCACAAGATGTATGTCAGTGGTACAAAGCGTGTGCCATTTGAATGCCGTATGGATGAGCGCGATATAAGTAATCTCTATTATCTTCGAGATGGTAAGCTTGTTGCAGCATCATTGAATAATGAAAAGACTGGAAATGGAGACTATGCTGGGCTTACTCATGCGGAATATCAAGCTCTGAGAAAAGAAAAACACTTGATGGATGTGGCAGGGAACGAACACAATCGTCAGCTTCGGGTGGCACGTAAAGAATTGAATAAGGCTGTTCTTGATACTGCTAAAGGGCGTACGAAAGATATCGTGGATAAAACCAATGATACGAAGGAAATCCGTAAGAATCGCCGTATTGAGCAGCAAAGTGTAGCAAATGAAAGCAGCATAGAATCACATACACCTCTTGCGACCTTTGAAGACACTTCTTGGAGCGGCAAGCCAAGTGATTTCGATGCTGGAATTGACGAGAATGATTGGGAAAGTGCCATGGCACTGTTTAACTAAGGGAGTGTGAATGCTAATGATGGAGAAAATCAGCAAGGCAAAATACGAATATACCGATATTCCCATGGGGGAAAATCAATATGCAAATATTGACTTCGAAAATACACTTTTTGTGGATGCAAAATATACTCATGCAATGATTCCTTCTGATAGAGGAAACCGCTATATTGAAGCACTGCCTCCACCGCGCACAGAGCAGGAAATTCTACAAGCATATAGTAAGCCTATCCTGACATATGACTTCGAACGTGAGTCGAATCTGCCAGACAGTACGCGGCTTTATATGGTGGGCCAGCTTCGGTCGCTGCGATTGCCTCTGCCGTTTCATAAAGAATTGGAGCAGTCTTTCCGTTTGGCGTTGGAAGAGTCCTATCGGAACCGTTACACGATTGCTGATGAGCAGGCAAAGTTGGAAGTGACCGTAGCTGATGTGAAACAAGGACAGCACAATAAATTGGTCGGTGATAATTTTAGCAGCGCAAATGCGGGCTTTTCATTACTCGGCTGTTCCGGATGCGGTAAGAGCTCGTCATTAAAAATTTTGCTTTCCCAATATCCGCAGGTCATCATGCACCATGATGACAAGTATGGCCGATATCCCCAGATTGTTTACCTTGTAGTCAACTGCGTTGCCAACAGCAACTTCTCAGCGTTGTATGCCAGCATTGGCAATGCCATAGACCGTGCATTGGGAATTACAACGAGCGTTTATCAAAAGCTCATTGAATCACGCCGTTCTCTCGGCGAAAAAGCGGAGAAGGTTCGTGAATTGGTTGAAATGTTTGCTATTGGAATCATCATTCTCGATGAGATTCAGTTGATTGACTTCCAAAGCACAAAAGAAAATTCCTTTGAATCGCTGATGACGCTTACCAATAGAACGAAAGTCGCTATTGCAGTTGTCGGTACAGAGGATGCTTACTCGAAAATGTTCACCCACCTTCGTACTGCCCGCAGACTTGGAAATATCATATCAGGCAACCTCTATTGCGAAAATCGCACCTATTTCAGCGTTCTGGCAAAACGCGTTTTCAAGTACCAGTGGTTTGATAGTCCGGTCGAAATGACAAATGATATGCTTGAGGCACTATATAGGAATACACATGGCATTATTGACCAGTTAGTAGGTCTGTGTATGTATCTTAACCTCGACTATATATCGTCAAAAAGCCGTCCAACCATCGATGCGGATTACATAAATAAAGTTGCAAAGCGACATTATCGCGGAATACAGAAACTCATGGATGAACTTGATGACCCTCTTAACGAGAAGAAACGCCAAAAGATTATTGAAGAAGCCGACAGAAAGCTGGATAATCTGCTTCAGGAGCATAAACAAACAGCTTTTGCAGAAAAAATAATTGAAAGCGCAGAAGCAGACGAGAAGAAAATCCCCTTGAAAAAGAATATCATCCACAACATCGAAATGGTTGTTGCCGATTACACCTCGGACAGAATTGCGGCAGCAGTGGATAGAGTCTTAATTTCAACCGATGAAACAGACGAAAAAGTGCTGACCCGTGTAGTGATGAAACTGCTAACGGATTCGAAAAAGGAAACTCCAACGAAAAAGCAAAAAAGTAAAAAGAAACCTCTGCAAACATCTGACATGGTAAAGTTCATTATCGAGTAAATGACAAGGAACCCTTTCTGCTCAACAGAATTGGTTCCTTGTTTTGTAATTGAAAAGAGAAAGCCACTTCCAACCCATTACGGTGGAAGTGGCTTTCGTTGTACTCCTATTAAGGATATAATTGTATTTTTACTGTGTAAGCAAAAATTCCTTATTAAGATTATTGCTACTCATTAAGGATATAATTGTAAGTGGTCTTTTCAGGCAAAACGCCTTATTAAGGTTATAATTGTATTTCTTGTGTGCAAGGTAATACACGCTTATTAAGATTGTTTTGTCTTATTAAGGATATAATTGTAGATTTACAGGGCTAACTTATTCTATTACAGATGCAACACTCTGTCCTTGATCTCGGCGGTTCGGCCCTGGTTCCAGAACTGGGTGCCGATGTAGCCGCAGGTGCGGCGGGCGACGTTCAGCTTGTTCTGGTCGCGATTGTGGCACTTGGGGCATTCCCAGACCAGCTTGCCGTCCTCGGGCACGATCTGGATCTCGCCGTCGTAGCCGCAGACCTGGCAGTAGTCACTCTTGGTGTTCAGCTCGGCGTACATGATGTTTTCGTAGATGAACTGCATGACCTTGATAACGGCCTCGAGGTTGTCCTGCATGTTGGGCACCTCCACATAGCTGATGGCACCGCCCGGGGAGAGCTTCTGGAAGTCGCTCTCGAACTTCAGCTTCGTGAAGGCGTCGATCTGCTCGGTCACGTGGACATGGTAGGAGTTCGTGATATAATTGCGGTCCGTGATGCCCGGCACAAGCCCAAAACGCTTCTGCAGGCACTTGGCAAACTTGTAGGTCGTGGACTCCAACGGCGTGCCGTACAGGCTGAAATCAATGTTGTGCTGGTTCTTCCACTTGGTACAGGCGTCGTTCATGTGCTGCATAACGTTCAGCGCAAACGGCTTGGCGGCAGGGTCGGTGTGGCTTTTGCCGGTCATATACTTGCAGCACTCATACAGGCCCGCGTAGCCCAGACTGATGGTGGAATAGCCGCCGTAGAGCAGCTTGTCGATGGGCTCGCCCTTCTTCAGACGGGCCAGTGCGCCGTACTGCCACAGGATGGGCGCGGCGTCGCTCAACGTGCCCTTCAGGCGGTTGTGGCGGCACATCAGGGCCTTGTGGCACAGCTCGAGGCGCTCGTCAAAAATCTGCCAGAACTTATCAAAATCGCCGCCGCTGGACAGGGCCACGTCCACCAGATTGATGGTGACAACGCCCTGGTTAAAGCGGCCATAGTACTTCGGCTTGCCGTTCTCGTCGACATAGGGGGTCAGGAAGCTGCGACAGCCCATGCAGGTGAAGCAGTGGCCCTCGCCGTTCTTGTCGACCTTGTATTCCAGCATCTTCTTCTCGCTGATGTAGTCGGGCACCATCCGCTTGGCGGTGCACTTGGCGGCGAGCTTGGTCAGGTAGTAGTAGGGCTGACCCTCATAGATGTTGTCGTTCTCCAGCACGTAGATGAGCTTGGGGAAGGCGGGGGTGATCCAGACACCGGCCTCGTTCTTGACGCCCTGGTAGCGCTGGCGCAGCATCTCCTCAATGACGATGGCCAGGTCGGACTTCAGGCGCTGGTTGTCACCGGCCTCGTTCAGGTACATAAAGACCGTGATGAACGGAGCCTGGCCGTTGGTGGTCATCAGGGTGACGACCTGATACTGGATGGTCTGCACACCGCGCTTGATCTCCTCGCGCAGGCGCTTCTCCACGATCTCGGAGATCTTCTCCTCGCCGGGGTCAATGCCCAGATCCTTCATCTCGGCCTCGACGTCGCGGCGGATCTTCTTGCGGCTGACATCAACAAAGGGGGCCAGGTGGGTCAGGCTGATGCTCTGGCCGCCGTACTGGCTGGACGCGACCTGCGCGATGATCTGTGTGGCAATGTTGCAGGCCGTGGAGAAGGAGTGCGGCTTTTCAATCAAAGTGCCGCTGATGACCGTGCCGTTCTGCAGCATATCGTCCAGATTGACGAGGTCGCAGTTGTGCATGTGCTGGGCGTAGTAGTCGGCATCGTGGAAGTGGATGATGCCCTCCTCATGCGCCTTGACGATCTCCGGGGGGAGCAGCATACGCATGGTCAGATCCTTGCTGACCTCGCCGGCCATATAGTCACGCTGTACGCTGTTGACGGTAGGGTTCTTGTTGGAGTTCTCCTGCTTGACTTCCTCGTTGTTGCACTCGATGAGGGAGAGGATCTTGTCGTCCGTCGTGTTGTGGGTGCGCTTGAGGCTCTGCACGTAGCGATAGGTGATGTACCTACGGGCAACCTCATACGCGCCGGTGGCCATGATGGCGTCCTCGACGATGTCCTGGATCTCCTCGACGTTCATCGCGTGGCCGCGGGCATAGCAGACCTCCTGCACATGATCGCTGATCTCGATGATCTGCTGCTTCGTCAGGCGCTGGGCATCGGGTACGACCTTGTTAGCCTTCGTGATGGCCGCAATAATTTTGGTAATGTCAAAGACAGCCTCGCTGCCGTTGCGCTTGATGATCTTCATGGTGACTCCTCTTTACAAAAAAATAAATACAGTGCGTTCAATACGAACTGTATAGAATACAGATGAAATGCCGATTCGTAAATTGCCCGTTTTGCGAGCAAGACTATAATACCGCACCGGGGGCAAAAAGTCAATCCATAAAACCACAAGATATAGTGTCCTGTGAGCGAGTGAAAACAAAATGTTCCGTTTTCGTCGCCTCAACGTGCAAAAAAGCCCTGCCAAAAATAAGACTGAAATTTTGGTGATTTTGAGTGGTTCTACACAGTTTGTCGATGCAGCGTGCAAATATCTTCTTCGAAAATCATGCTCCCCCTTGCAGTATGCCCCCAAAGCTGGTATACTATGTCAGGGTTTGGGGGCGGAACGCCCGCCCGACACAAGATATGGGGATGTCCCCGCAGGAGAACACCATGAATTACGCAACCATTAAATATTGTGATATTGCCAACGGGGAGGGCGTGCGCACGAGCCTGTTCGTTTCCGGCTGCCGCCGCCACTGCCCGAACTGCTTCAATGCCGTGGCATGGGATTTCGGCTACGGTGCGCCGTTTACCAAGGAAATTCGCAATGAAATACTGGAGAGTCTGGCCCCCGGTTACATCAATGGGCTTTCGCTGCTGGGCGGTGAACCGTTTGAACCGGAGAACCAGCGGGAGCTGCTGCCCTTTATTAAAAATGTAAAGGTGCTGTACCCCAACAAGACGATCTGGTGCTACACCGGCAACAATCTGGAGCACGAGATCTGGCAGCCCGGTCCCGGGCGATGCGAGGTCACCGACGAGTTTTTACAATACATAGATGTGCTTGTGGACGGCGACTTTGTGCAGGACCAGTACGACATCAGTCTGCGCTTCCGCGGGTCGAGCAACCAGCGCATCATTGACATGAACAAGACCCGCGCAGCGGGCCGGGTCGTTTTGTGGCAGGACGACCCGATTTTTGCGGATCACAAGATGTAATGGAAAATTGCAAGGGCGGATCGCATATCCGCCCGCGGGG